>Ga0207976_100183_pt1 | contig 42141 bp, 41 predicted proteins | sample LakWasMe94_HOW11_2_FD_183916 | JGI IMG/M metagenome (GOLD analysis project Ga0207976, IMG submission 183916) | Freshwater sediment methanotrophic microbial communities from Lake Washington under simulated oxygen tension - Sediment Metagenome... | ecosystem: Environmental > Aquatic > Freshwater >...
CGATGAGTGCAGCGCTGGGCGACTGGGTCAACGACTTGGCCAAGCAATACAACGCCAGCCAATCCCAGTACAAGGTCGTGCCCACGTACAAGGGCCAGTATGACGAATCGATGACCGGCGCCATTGCCGCCTTCCGCGCTGGCAATGCTCCCCACATCCTGCAAGTGTTCGAAGTGGGCACCGCCACCATGATGGCCAGCAAGGGCGCCATCGTGCCTGCGGCCAAGGTGCTGAACGACGCGGGCTTCAAGTTTGAACCCACCGAGTATGTGTCCGCAGTGGCCGGTTACTACACCGCCCCCAACGGCCAGATGCTGAGCTACCCGCTCAACAGCTCGACCACGATCTTCTATTACAACAAGGACGCCTTCAAGAAGGCTGGTCTGGACGCCGACAAGCCGCCCAAGACCTGGCCCGAAGTGTTTGCCGCCGCCTCCAAGCTCAAGGCCAGCGGCCACAGCTGCCCGTTCACCACCAGCTGGGTGAGCTGGACGCAGCTGGAGAGCTTCTCGCTGTGGCACAACACCCTGTTCGCCTCCAAGAACAACGGCTTTGACGGCAACGACGCGCAACTGCAGATCAACACCCCGCTGCACGTTCGCCACTTCGAGAACCTGGCCAAGGCCTCCAAGGAAGGCAGCTTTGTCTACAAGGGCCGCAACAACACGGCCGATGCGTCCTTCCCCTCTGGTGAATGCGCCATGATCACCGGCTCGTCGGGCCTGTACGCCCGCGTGGCCAAGGAAGCCAAGTTTGCCTACGGCATCTCCACCCTGCCTTACTACCCCGATGTGAAGGGTGCCCCACAGAACACCGCCATCGGCGGCGCCAGCCTGTGGGTGATGGCCGGCAAGAAGCCCGAGGAATACAAGGGCGTGGCCAGCTTCCTGAACTTCCTGAACGACACCAAGGTGCAGGCTGCCAGCCACCAGCGCACGGGCTACCTGCCTGTGACCATGGGCGCCTACAAGCTCACCGAGGCGTCTGGCTTCTATGACAAGAACCCCGGCACCGACGTGGCCGTGACGCAGATGATCCGCAAGGCCACCGACAAGTCGCGTGGCATCCGCCTGGGCAACTTCGTGCAGATCCGCTCGATCATCGACGAGGAAACCGAACAGATCTGGTCGGGCAAGAAGTCACCCAAGGAAGCCCTGGACACCGCCGTGACACGTGGCAACGAGCAGCTGGCCCGCTTCGCACGCGCCAACAAGTAAGCACGGTCCACCATCTGTCGATGTCACCTGGCCACCCGGCTGGGCGGCATCGAAAGCCCGCCGCCCCGTCAACCAACTTGGTTCACGGGGCGGCGGGGTTTTCTTTTTGAGAGTTTCGTCATGGAAAAACGCGTACTTTTCCGCTCTGCGTGGCTACCCTGGGTGCTTCTGGCTCCCCAGCTGGTCATCATCAGCGTGTTCTTCTTCTGGCCCGCAGGCCAGGCCCTGGTGCAGTCGTTCCAGATGCAGGACAGCTTTGGCATGTCCACCGAATGGGTGGGGCTGGACAACTTCAAGGCCCTGTTTGAAGACCCGGGCTATCTCGCCTCGTTCAAGACCACGGCCTTCTTCTCGATCCTGGTGGCGGTGGTGGGCATCGGCCTGTCACTGATCCTCGCGATCTTCGCCGACCGCATCATCAAGGGCGCCATCGTCTACAAGACCGCCCTGCTGCTGCCCTACGCCGTCGCCCCTGCGGTGGCAGGTGTGCTGTGGATGTTCATGTTCTCGCCCTCGCTGGGTGTGGTGGCCTACATGCTGCGCCAGTCGGGCTTTGACTGGAACCACATGCTCAACTCCGACCACGCGATGACGTTGATCGTGATTGCAGCGGTGTGGAAGCAGATCTCCTACAACTTCCTGTTTTTCCTCGCAGGTTTGCAGTCCATCCCCAAGTCGCTGATCGAAGCCGCCGCCATCGACGGTGCGGGCCCCTGGCGCCGGTTCTGGAGCATTCAGTTCCCGCTGCTGTCGCCCACCACGTTCTTCCTGCTGGTGATCAACGTCGTGTACGCGTTCTTCGACACCTTTGCCATCGTGGACTCGACCACCCAGGGCGGTCCCGGGCGCGATACCTCCATCCTGGTCTACAAGGTGTACCACGATGGTTTCAAGGCCATGGACATGGGCGGCTCGGCCGCGCAATCGGTGGTGCTGATGGCCATCGTGGTGGTGCTCACCGTCATTCAGTTCCGCTACGTTGAGAAAAAGGTTCAATACTAAAAATGGTCGAACGCAGCCCCTATCTCACCGCGTTCTCGCACCTCATCATGGTGCTGGGCGTGATCATCGTCGGCTTCCCGCTGTACCTGGCCTTCGTGGCCTCCACCCATACCGCACAGGACATCGTTCAGGTGCCCATGCCCATGGTGCCCGGCAGCAACTTCTGGCAGACCTACCACGACGCGCTGTTTGGCGGCGGCGCGGGTGCGGGCTCCACTGCGCCTGTCGCCCGCATGATGTGGGTGAGTTTTGTCACCGCAATGGTCATCACGGTGGGCAAGATCGCCATCTCGCTGCTGTCGGCGTTTGCCATCGTGTACTTCCGCTTCCCCTTCAAGGGCATCTGCTTCTGGCTGATCTTCATTACGCTGATGCTGCCCGTGGAAGTGCGCATCGGGCCTACCTACCAGGTCGTATCCAACCTGGGCATGCTCAACACCTACGCAGGCCTCACGGTGCCGCTGATCGCCTCGGCCACCGCCACCTTCCTGTTCCGCCAGTTCTTCCTGACGGTACCCGATGAGCTGGTGGAGGCCGCACGCGTGGACGGTGCCGGTCCGATGCGCTTTTTCAAGGACATCCTGGTGCCGCTGTCGCGCACTTCGGTTGCCGCACTGTTCGTGATCCAGTTCATCTACGGCTGGAACCAGTACCTGTGGCCGCTCTTGGTGACCACGTCCGAAGACATGTACCCGGTGGTCATCGGCATCAAGCGCATGCTGGCCGGTGGCGACGCAGGCAACGAATGGAACATCGTGATGGCCACGGCCCTCCTGGCCATGCTGCCGCCTGCCTTTGTGGTGGTGGTCATGCAACGCTGGTTCGTCAAGGGCCTGGTGGACACCGAAAAATAAGACAAAACCCCTGCAAGCGCTTGTTCAATAAGCCCCTGTAGCTATCAAATTCATTGCACATATGGCATCCCTCTCTCTTCGCAACATCGTCAAGCGCTACGGCGTGGGCCCCAAGGCCAACCAGGTCATCCACGGCGTGAACGCCGAGGTCAAGGACGGCGAGTTCGTCGTCATCGTCGGCCCCTCGGGCTGCGGCAAGTCCACCCTGCTGCGCATGGTGGCGGGCCTGGAAGAAATCTCCGGCGGCGAATTGCGCATTGGCGACCGTGTGGTCAACGACCTGGAACCCGCCCAGCGCGACATCGCGATGGTGTTCCAGAACTACGCGCTGTACCCGCACATGACGAACTTCGAGAACATGGCCTACGGCCTGAAGATCGCCAAGGTACCCAAGGAAGAGATCAAGGCGCGCGTCGACAAGGCCGCCAAGATCCTCGAACTGGGCCACCTGCTGGAGCGCAAGCCGCGCGAGCTGTCGGGCGGCCAGCGCCAGCGCGTGGCCATGGGCCGCGCCATCGTGCGCCAGCCCCAGGTGTTCCTGTTTGACGAGCCGCTGTCCAACCTGGACGCCAAGCTGCGCGCCCAGACCCGCCTCGAAATCCAGAAGCTGCACCGCGAACTGGGCATCACCAGCCTGTTCGTGACACACGACCAAGTCGAGGCCATGACGCTGGCCCAGCGCATGATCGTGATGAACGCGGGCAACATGGAGCAGTTCGGCACGCCCGAAGAGGTCTACCACACGCCCGCCTCCACCTTCGTGGCCAGTTTCATCGGCTCGCCGCCGATGAACCTGCTCAAAAACGCACCAGGCGCCAAACCGGGCACCATTCTGGGCATCCGCCCGGAGCATCTGGATGTGCGCAGCGAGGGTTGGGCCGTTACCGTCGAAACTGTGGAGTTGCTGGGTGCCGAGCGCCTGATCTACGGCCGCATCAACGGCGAACAGATCATCGTGCGGGTAGAAGAAGGCACCCACGCGCCGCAGCCGGATGCGGTGATCCACGTCGTGCCCCGTCCCGACCGCCTGCACGCTTTCGATGCCACCACCGGTAAACGCATCCCCGACTGAGCCCGTGCAGCCGCCTGAAGCCGCCGGCACCGGGCACGGGGTTCTGGCCACCGTGCCGGTGCTGGCCTCGCTGCACCTGGCGGAGACCCTGCAGTTCTACGTCGAGCGGCTGGGGTTCACCGCACTGCTAGAGATGGATAACTACCTGATCCTGCAGCGCGATGGCTGCGAGCTGCACTTTTGGCCCTGCACCGAGCGCCACATTGCAGAAAACACTTCGTGCTACGTACGTGCAGACACCGGGTTGCTGCATGCGGATTTCACGGCACGCGGCCTGCAACTGGCACCTCCCACTGTCCAGCCCTGGGGCATGAAGGAGATGTATGTCATCGACCCCCATGGCAATCTGCTGAAATTTGGTGAACCCGCATGAGCGCACCCTCGTCTACCCTCGCCCCCTGGCCTTACCCCCGCTGGATCGCCCACCGCGGCGCGGGCAAGCTGGCCCCTGAGAACACCTTAGCCGCCTTCCGGCTGGGTGCCCAATACGGCTACCGCATGTTCGAGTGCGACGCCAAGCTCAGCAGCGACGGCGTGCCTTTTCTGATGCACGACGCCACGCTGGAGCGCACGACCAACGGCCACGGCACCGGCGGCGACCGGCCCTGGACCCAGCTTGCCCAGCTGGATGCAGGTGGCTGGCATTCCCGCAGCTACGCGGGCGAGCCCCTTCCCACACTGGAGAACCTGGCGCGCTACTGCATTGCCAACGGGTTTTTCCTGAACATCGAGATCAAGCCCACACCAGGCCAGGAAGAAGTTACCGGCCGCGTGGTGGGCGAATACGCCGCACGGCTGTGGCAAGGGCAGGCCGTGCCGCCCTTGTTCTCGTCGTTCAAGCCCGAGGCGCTGGCGGGCGCCATGGCCACCGCGCCCCACCTGCCCCGCGCGCTGCTCATCGACGCGCTGTGGGACGGATGCTTTGACAAGGCGCAGGCGCTCGGCTGTGTGGCCATCGTGTGCAACCACGCGCTGTGGGACCCGGCCCTGGTGGCGCAAGTCCACGGCATGGGCATGCGCATGCTGAGCTACACGGTGAACGACGACTGGGCGGCGCAGCGCCTCATCGCGCTGGGCACGGACGGCATCATCACCGACCGCGTGGATTTCTTCTCGCCCGCCACGCCATAACGCGCACCTTCCAACCAACACCGCCCCAAGCCAGCGCCACCGTGGACCGGGTTTGCCGGGCCACCGGTGGAGTCCCCCTGCAGGGGGAAGGCGCGCAGCGCCTCAGGGGGTCAATCGAGTTTCGCGCCAGACTTCTTGACGGCGTCGGCCCAGCGGGGCATCTCCGAGGCCAGGAACTTGGCAAAGTCGTCCGCACCCAAAAATGCCGGATCGGCCCCCTGGCTCACCATGCGGTTGCGCACATCGGGCATCTGCAACACCTGGCCAAAGGCGTCACTGAGCTTGTTGACCACGTCCTTGGGCGTGCCTGCAGGGGCCAGAAAGCCATAGAAGCCCACCACCTCAAAGCCCTTGATGCCGCTCTCGATCACCGTGGGCACCTCGGGCAGCGCGGGGTTGCGCTCCTTGCTGGTCACGGCCAGGGCGCGCACCTTGCCTTGCTTGTGGTACGACGCAGCCTGCGGAATGCTCTCGGCCATGAACTGCACCTGCCCGCCCATGAGGTCGGTGAATGCCGGCGCGCTGCCCCGGTAGGGGATGTGCACCATGAACAGGCCCGTGGCGGTCTTGAACATCTCGGGCACCAGGTGGCTGATGCCGCCATTGCCCGCCGAGCCAAAGTTGACCTGACCGGGCCGCGACTTGGCATAGGCCATGAACTCCTGCAGATTCTTGGCGGGCACGCTGGTGTTGACCAGCAAGGCCAGCGGCTGCATGGCCGTGCGCGCCACGGGCACAAAGTCCTTGAGGGTGGCATAGGGCAGGCGGCTGTACAGCGCTGGGTTGATGACCATCACCCCCGTGTTGGCCAGCATGATGGTGTGGCCGTCAGGGGGCGCTTTCATCACCTCCTGCGCGCCCACGGTGCCACCGGCTCCGGCCTTGTAGTCCATCACCACCGGCTGACCCAGCACGGTCTGCAGCTTGTCGGACAGCAGGCGCGCATGCTGGTCCAGAGGCCCGCCGGCGGGGAAACCCACCACGATACGGATGGGCTTGGACGGAAACGCCTGCGCTTGCACGGCGGCAGCAAAGGCCAGGCCTGCGGCCAGGGTGATGCAGGTACGCAGCAGTTTCATGGGGTTGTCTCCAGCATTGGTTGTGGGTGTACGGGGGTGTTCGCTAGTTCCGTCAGAGCGGGCCATGGCAACCGTCCTGGAAGGTGTAAAGAGGCTATCAGACACCAGGGCGCGACAGCCCTCCAGATCACCTCTCGCAAACCCTCAAAACACGTGACGGCTTGCTGAAAGCTTCAAGCCTTCCAGCCCCGCACCAGCACCCACTGGCAGGTGGCGCAGGCCACCACCAGCGCAGCATAGGTGAGCATCTTGCCGTCACGTCCCCACAGCACCAGCCCTGCCGCGAGCACCGCCACCCCCACGGCAAACAGAATCGCCCAACGCAGCCACACAGACATCGCAGAGGCACTGCGGGAGCCCACCAGACGGCCCGAAAGCACCAACACCAGCGCCATGGCGGCAGCGGGTGCGACAAAGTTGAGGAGGTGGTTGACGATGTCCAGCGGACCCATGGAATTGACCCAAATCAAGGCTTGAACAAGCAAGGCCGCCTGTTCGGGCCAACAATTTTATAATTGCAGCTTATGGCAGTCTGGGCCCTCGGCATCAACCACACCACCGCGCCGCTCGATCTGCGCGGCCGGTTTGCGTTTGCGCTCGATCAGATCGCCCCCACGCTGCACGGTTTGCGCCAGTCGTTGGGCCACTCTGGCGGCGCTGCCAGCCGCCACCCCGGGGTGGAAACCGCCATCATCTCCACCTGCAATCGCACCGAAATTTACTGTGCCGGCGACCAGCCCGCAGTGGACCACACGCTGGGCTGGCTGGCCCACAGCGGCGGCGTGAGCCCCGCGCTGCTGCGCTCGCACTCCTACACGCTGGAAGACAGCCTCGTCGCACGCCACGCCTTCCGCGTGGCCAGTGGGCTCGATTCCATGGTGCTGGGCGAGGCCCAGATCCTGGGCCAGATGAAAGACGCGGTGCGCGCCGCCGAGACGGCCGGCGCTTTAGGCACCACGCTCAACCAGCTGTTCCAGCGCAGCTTTGCCGTGGCCAAGGAGGTGCGCACCAGCACCGAGATCGGCGCACACAGCATCAGCATGGCCGCCGCCGCCGTGCGCCTGGCCAGCCAGCTGTTTGAAGACCTCTCCAAGATCCGCGTGCTGTTCGTCGGCGCGGGCGAGATGATCGAGCTGTGCGCCACGCACTTCGCCGCCAAGAACCCCAAGCAGATCGCCATTGCCAACCGCACGCTGGAACGCGGCGAAAAGCTCGCCACCCGCTTTGGCGGCGAGGTAATGCGCCTGGCCGACCTGCCCGAGCGCCTGCACGAGTTCGACGCCGTCATCAGCTGCACCGCGAGCAGCCTGCCCATCATCGGCCTGGGTGCCGTGGAGCGCGCCCTCAAGAAGCGCCGCCACCGTCCCATGTTCATGGTCGATCTGGCCGTGCCGCGCGACATCGAGCCCGAGGTCAAGGCCCTGGGCGACGTGTACCTCTACACCGTGGACGACCTGGCCACCGTGGTGCAGACCGCGCAGGCCAACCGCCAGGCTGCCGTGGCGCAGGCCGAGGCCATCATCGACGCGGGCGTGCAAAGCTTCATGCACTGGATGGAGCTGCGCAGCCCCGCAGCCGCCGAGGGTGGCGTGGTGCCGCTGATCCAGCAGCTCAACGCCCAGACGGACGAGTGGCGCGCGCTGGAAATCGCCCGTGCCAAGAAGCTGCTGGCCAAGGGCGAGGACGTGGACGCCGTGCTCGAAGCCCTGTCGCGCGGCCTCACGCAGAAGATGCTGCACGGCACCCTGGCCGAGCTGCGCGCGGGCGACGCCGAGATGCGCGCCCAGACGGCCCAGACCGTCTCGCGCCTGTTCCTGCGCTCGCAAAGCAAGACGCCCAACAACAACGGCCTGTAGCGGCGCTCGCCCGCTCCACAGCCGTTCCGATTTGAGCCAAATCGGCCCCAGGCGCATGATTTACATGCGCCACCAGCTACCAAATCTGTAGCACATCATTTTTCCAGAATTCCATGAAACCCTTTCTCAGAAGCCAGCTGGAGCGCTACGCACAGCGCCTGGGCGAACTCGACTTCCTGCTCTCGCGCGAAGACATCATGAGCGACATGGCGCAGTACCGCCGTATCTCCGTCGAGCACGCCGAGGTCACGCAGGTCGCCGGCCGCTACGCCCGCTACCAGCAGCGCGAGGCCGACCTGGCGGGTGCGCGCGAGATGCTGGCCGACCCCGACATGGCCGAGATGGCACAGGAAGAAATCACCAGTGCCGAGGCCGAGCTGCTGCAACTGGAAGACGAATTGCAGCGCCTGCTTTTACCCAAGGACCCCGACGACGCCCGCAACGCGTTTGTGGAAATCCGTGCGGGCACGGGTGGTGACGAATCCGCCCTGTTCGCAGGCGACCTCACCCGCATGTACACCCGCTACGCCGCCAACGTGGGCTGGAAGGTGGAGGTGGTGAGCGAGAACGCCGCCGAGCTGGGCGGCTACAAGGAAATCGTGCTGCGCATCGAGGGCCAGCCCGGTACGGGCCCCTCCGGTAGCGGCGTGTACGGCGCGCTCAAGTTCGAGTCCGGCGGCCACCGCGTGCAGCGCGTGCCCGCCACCGAGACCCAAGGCCGCATCCATACCAGCGCCTGCACCGTGGCCGTGATGCCCGAGCCCGACGAGCACGAGGCCATCAAGCTCAACCCAGCAGACCTGCGCATCGACACCTTTCGCGCCAGCGGCGCCGGTGGCCAGCACATCAACAAGACCGACTCGGCCGTGCGCGTGGTGCACTTGCCCACCGGCATCGTGGCCGAATGCCAGGACGGCCGCAGCCAGCACAGCAACAAGGCCAAGGCGCTGCAGGTGCTGCAAGCCCGCATTCAAGAGAAAGAACGCAGCGAACGCGCCGCCAAGGAGGCCGCGCTGCGCAAGGGCCTGATCGGCAGCGGCGACCGCAGCGACCGCATCCGCACCTACAACTTCCCGCAGGGGCGGCTCACGGACCACCGCATCAACCTCACGCTGTACAAGCTGCTGTACGTGATGGAAGGCGACCTGGGCGACGTGCTGCAGGCACTGGCCCATGCGCGCGAGGCCGAGCAGCTTGAAGAGCTGGAAATGGGCTCCAACGGTTAAGGACAGCAAAAATATGAGTCAAACTGGCTGATAGCGCATGATTCATATGCCTTTGCAGCTATCAAAACAATAGTGAACAACACCACCTCCCCCACCCTTGCCCAGGCCTTGGCGCAAGCCCACACCCTGGGCCTGCAACGCATCGACGCGCAACTGCTGCTGCTGCATGCCGTGGGCCGCCCTGATGCTGGCCGTGCCTGGCTGCTGGCACACGATACCGATGCACTGGACGAGACCACACACACCCAGTTCATTGCCCTGTGCCAGCGCCGCGTGGCGGGCGAGCCCGTGGCCTACCTCACCGGCCGCAAGGAGTTCTACGGCCTGCCGCTGCAGGTGGACGCGCGCGTGCTGGACCCGCGCCCTGACACCGAAACGCTGGTGGACTGGGCGCTGGAGGTGATCGCCCCGCTGACATCACCGCGCGTGGTGGACCTGGGCACCGGCAGCGGCGCCATTGCGTTGGCACTGCAAAGCCAGCGTGCCGACGCCCAGGTGCTGGCGGTGGATGCCAGTGCCGATGCACTGGCTGTGGCGCAGGCCAACGCAGCGCGGCTGGGCCTGCCCGTGCAGTTCCAGCAGGCCAACTGGATGGTGGGAGTGGAGGGGCCATTCGACGCCATCGTCTCCAACCCGCCCTACATCGCCAGCGCCGACCCGCACCTGGCCGCGCTGACGCACGAGCCCCTGCAAGCCCTGGCCAGCGGCGCGGACGGCCTCGAAGACATCCGCGCCATCGTCGCCCAGGCGCCCACCCACCTGCGGCCGGACGGCTGGCTGCTGCTGGAGCATGGCTACGACCAGGCAGACGCCGTGCAGGCGCTGCTTGCCGCCCAGGGCTTTGTGCGAGTACAAAGCCGCAATGACCTTGCCGACATCGCACGCTGCACAGGCGGGCAATGGCCGACAGTGAAATAATCCCTCCATCGCGGGCCCTCAGCATCCATTCGCCCGCAGCCTCTTTCAAGGAGTTTTCCCATGAGCGACACCCAACAACGCATCGACGGCCTCGTCAAATCCAGCGACATCCTGCTGTTCATGAAGGGCAGCGCCAGCTTCCCCATGTGTGGCTTCTCCGGCCGCGCCATCCAGATCCTCAAGGCCTGTGGCGTGGACCCGAAGAGCGTGGTCACCGTCAACGTGCTCGAAGACGACGAAATCCGCCAGGGCATCAAGGAATACAGCAACTGGCCCACGATCCCGCAGCTGTATGTGAAGGGCGAGTTCATCGGCGGCTCGGACATCATGATGGAGATGTACGAGTCGGGCGAACTCAAGCAAGTGCTGGGCACCGAGGGTTGATCGAAGCAACCCTTGCCTCACCCGCCATCAGGCCGCCTTCGGGCGGCCTTTTTGTTTGCCCGCAACAGAGGCACCAATCAGGGGCTTTTCCGATGGAGCAGCGGGCATGTTGTGTGCTTGAATGATTGCGTGACGTAACCCTCACAGGAGCATGCAATGACCAGCCATAGCCTTGTTCCCCAGCCACCTGCCCTGCGCCTGCCGGTGGCCCAGATGCGCAATGTGTTCCACCCGGGCGATGTAGAGCGCAAGCTCGCTCGCCTGCAGGAGTCCGGCAACCAGAGGGAATACGAAACCCTGCGCACCGTGTACGAACGCATGCTGGAGCGTGGCCCGGAGCGTTTTCAGGTCAAGCCCTCGGGCATCCCCGACATGGCCAGCCTGTACGAGCAGTTGCCCAACTTCACCGAGGTGCTGGACGACGTGAAGCGCCACGTGGCGCTGGCGCAGGACAGCAGCGATGGCCTGGAGGTCACACCCATGCTGCTGCTGGGCCCGCCCGGCATCGGCAAGACCCACTTCGCGCGCCACCTGGCCGAGCTGCTGGGCACGGGCATGAACCTGCTGCCCATGAGTTCCATGACCGCAGGCTGGCTGCTGTCGGGCTCGTCGGCGCAGTGGAAGGGCGCGCGCCCTGGCAAGGTGTTCGAGGCGCTGGTGGAAGGCGAATATGCCAATCCCGTCATCGTGGTGGACGAGATCGACAAGGCCAGCAGCGATGCGCAGTACGACCCGCTGGGTGCGCTGTACAGCTTGCTGGAGTACGACACCGCCCAGAGCTTTACCGATGAGTTTGCCGAGGTGGCCATCGACGCGAGCCAGGTCATCTGGATTACCACCGCGAACGACACACGTGGCATTCCCGATCCCATCCTGAACCGCATGAACGTGTTTGAGGTGGAGGCGCCCACGCTGGAGCAGGCCCGCACCATTGCGCGCAACCTGTACCAGGGCATCCGCGCGGGGCACGACTGGGGCCGCCTGCTGGACCCGGAGCCGACGGACGACGTCCTGGACCACCTGGCACAGATGCCCCCGCGCGAAATGCGGCGGGCGCTGATGACGGGTTTTGGCAATGCGCGGCTGGACCGCCGGTCCACGGTGGAGATCACCGACCTGCCGAAGGCCGCCACGGGGCGCAGCCGGATTGGCTTTGTGCAGTAAATAGCGCGACGCGGTCGCCCGCACGCGCCACCCTTCCCCCTGCCACACCATGCAGTGGCATGGGGCGGCAGGTGGCATGCGTCACAAGGCGCGCCAGCAGGCCCGTGTCCAAGGTGCCCAGATACACTTGGTGGCCCGGTGTACCGCTGTACTCCGGTTCCGCCTTCGTCCCATGACCCTGTCCCAAAGCCTCTTCGTGATCGGGCTGCTGATTGCAGCCAGCGCCTTTTTCTCCATGGCCGAGATTTCGCTCGCGGCCGCCCGCCGCCTGCGCCTGCGCCAGATGGCCGATGAAGGCGACGCGCGTGCGGACCGGGTGCTGCGCATGCAGGAGCAGCCGGGCGACTACTTTACGGTGGTGCAGGTAGGGCAGAACGCCGTGGCCATCCTGGGCGGTATCGTGGGCGAAGGTGCGCTGAGCCCGCATTTCAGCGAACTGTTTGCGCTGTGGATGTCGGGGCCCACGGCCGAGCGGGCAGGGTTCCTGGCGTCTTTCCTCATCATCACCTCGCTGTTCATCCTGTTTGCCGATCTGTTCCCCAAACGCCTGGGCATGGCAGAGCCCGAGCGGCTGGTGGTGCGGCTGGCACAGCCCATGGCCTGGTGCATGACCCTGTTGCGCCCGCTGGTGTGGTTCTACAGCCGGGGGGCCGACGCGCTGTTCCGCCTGTTGGGGTTGTCCTCACTGCGCGATGACCGCATCACGTCAGACGATATCCTGGCCATGATGGAGGCAGGCGCCCGTGCCGGGGTGCTGGCGGCGCGCGAGCAGCAGGTCATCACCAACGTGTTTGAGTTGGACACGCGCACAGTGTCCAGCGCCATGTCGCCGCGCGACCGCATTGCATTTTTTCTGCGCGACGAGCCCGACTCGGTCATCCGCCTGCGCATCGCTGCCGAGCCGTTTTCGACCTACCCGGTGTGCGAAGGCGACATCGACCATGTGGTGGGCTATGTGGATGCCAAGGATCTGTTCCAGCGCGTGCTGAACAACCAGCCGATTTCGCTGGCCGACGACAGCCTGGTGCGCAAGGTGCTGATCGTGCCCGACCGGCTGACCCTGTCGGAGGTACTGGAGCAGTTCCGCCAAGTCCACGAGGACTTTGCCGTGATCGTGAACGAGTACAGCCTGGTGGTCGGTGTGGTCACACTCAACGATGTCATGAGCACCGTGATGGGTGACCTGGTGGGCCCGGCGGACGAAGAGCAGATCGTGCGACGGGATGAGAACTCCTGGCTCATCGATGGGGTCACCCCCATTGAGGATGTGCTGCACGCCCTGTCGCTGGACGAGCTGCCGCACACCGGCGAGTACGAAACCCTGGCGGGCTTCCTGATGGTGATGCTGCGCCGCGTGCCACGCCGCACTGACAGCGTGAGCTGGGGCGGCTACAAGTTTGAGGTGCTGGACGTGGACAGCTATCGCATCGACCAGGTCATGGTCTCCAGGCTGGGCGGGGCCCCTGGTGCATCGGCCCCGAGCCCGTCAGCACCGACGGGAACCGCTGTGGAGTGACCAAGGTGCGGCCCGTGTCACCGCCACGCTGATCGTTCTATGCGGCCGGCGACTGCGGCCGATCGGCAAACAGCCACTTGCGCTGCGCTCCAAAGACGGCATCCGGGTAAGGCGACCGGCCTCGGCTGCCGTTGTAGCGGCCAAGCGCCATGAACAAATCGCCCTGCTCCCGGTCAATGTAGTGGCGCAGGATAACGCAGCCAAAACGCAGGTTGGTCTGCATGTGGAACAACTTACCCGGGTCGCCATCGCCAATCACGCGCGTCCAGAAGGGCATGACCTGCATGTAGCCCCGCGCTCCGACGCTGGACACCGCAAACTTGCGGAATCCGCTTTCTACCTGGATCAGCCCCAGGACCAGGGACACGTCCAGCCCGGCGCGCTTGGATTCGTACCAGACCGTCTGCAAAAAGTCGCGGCGTACTTCCAGGTCCGGTTTGCGCGGCCGCAGGCGATCACTCTGCGTGCCCAGCCACCGCAGGTAGTGCAGGCGCGCTTCGGTGGTAAAAAACTCCGGCTCGGGCGGCGCCTGGTTGGCAATGGCAGAGCTGAGTGCGGTGCGCACCGAGTCCATCAGGGGCTCCTCCAGCTGCCCGCCAGCGTGCGCCACCTGTGGAGCGCCCAGCCAGGCGGCGGGCGCTGCCAGCGAAGCCAGCGACACCAGGCAGCCGCGCCGCGACAGCCCCGCAGGGCCGCCCGAGGCCGCGGCCGACGGAGCGATGGAGGAGGCGCCGCTCATGCTCATACGGCCATGCGGCCCTTCACATGGGCCAGGATGTCGGCCACGGCCACCTTGGTGGCTGCGGTGTCACGGCGGTGCTGGTACTCGACAACGCCCTCTTTCAGGCTCTTGTCGCCAATGGTCACGCGGTGTGGCACGCCGATCAATTCCCAGTCGGCAAACATCGCGCCGGGGCGCTCGCCACGGTCGTCAAAGATCACGTCCACGCCCGCGGCCAGCAGGTCGGCATACAGTTGCTCGGCCGTGGCTTTGACGGCCTCGCTGCGGTCCATGCCCACGGGGCAGACCACCACCGTGAACGGCGCAATCGCGTCGGGCCAGATGATGCCGCGCTCGTCATGGTTTTGTTCAATGGCAGCAGCGGGCAGGCGCGTCACGCCAATGCCGTAGCAACCCATTTCGAAGAACGCAGGCTTGCCGTCGTCGCCCAGGAAGGTCGCGTTCATGCCCTTGCTGTACTTGGTGCCCAGGTAGAACACATGGCCCACTTCGATGCCGCGCTCGATCGCCAGCTCGCCCTTGCCGTCGGGGGAGCGGTCGCCCGCCACCACGTTGCGCAGGTCGGCCACCATGTCGGGCTCCGGCAGGTCGCGGCCCCAGTTGACGCCGGTGATGTGAAAGTCCACTTCGTTGGCGCCGCAGATCCAGTCGGCCATCACAGCGACTTCGCGGTCTGCCACGATCTTCAAAGGCTTCTTCAGGCCGATGGGGCCCAGGTAACCCGGCTTGCAGCCAAAGTGGTCCTCAATTTCGCCCAGCGTCGCGAAGCGGAAGCCCGCCAGTCCGGGCACCTTGCCAACCTTGATCTCGTTCATATCGTGGTCGCCGCGCAGCAGCAGCAGCCACACCTGGGTCTTGACGATCTCACCCGCTTCGTTGGTTTCGTCCGTGGCCAGCACCAGTGACTTGACCGTGGCGTTCAGCGGAACACCCAGCAGTTCTGCCACATCGGCACAGGTGCTCTTGCCTGGGGTGGCTGTTTTGGTCAGCGCCTGGGTGGCTGCGCCGCGTGGTCCGGCGGGGGCTAGCGCCTCTGCCTTTTCCATATTGGCGGCGTAGTCGCTCTGCGGACAGTAGACGATGGCGTCTTCACCGGTTGCAGCAATCACCTGGAATTCTTCCGACAGATCCCCCCCGATGGCGCCGCTGTCAGCGGCGACGGCACGGTAGGTGAGGCCGAAGCGGTCAAAGATCCGCCGGTAGGCAGCAGCCATCACCTGGTAGCTGGCCTTGGCGGCCACTTGGTCGCGGTCAAAGCTGTAGGCATCCTTCATGATGAACTCACGTCCGCGCATGAGGCCAAAACGGGGACGGCGCTCGTCGCGGAACTTGGTCTGGATCTGGTAGAAGTTCTTCGGCAGCTGCTTGTAACTCTTGAGCTCTTGACGGGCGATGTCAGTGATCACTTCTTCGCTGGTCGGCTGCACCACGAAGTCGCGACCATGGCGATCCTGGATGCGCAGCAGCTCGGGGCCCATTTTCTCAAAGCGCCCGGTTTCCTGCCAGAGCTCAGCGGGCTGCACCACGGGCATGGTCAGCTCGACAGCACCCGCGCGGTTCATCTCTTCACGCACGATGGCTTCCACCTTGCGGATCACGCGCAGGCCCAGAGGCATATAGTTATAGATGCCAGCGCCCAGCTTCTTGATCAGCCCGGCCCGCGTCATGAGTTTGTGGCTGACCACTTCGGCGTCCGCCGGAGCTTCCTTGAGGGTGGAAATGAAGAATTGGGAGGCTTTCATCGGGAGTCGATTGCAGGCAGAACGGGGCCGTCCACTTGCTGCGCGCTAGGCGCCGTGCATAATGGACACAGTTTAAAAATTTGGGGTTTGATTATGCTTGACCGGGACGGCTTTCGGCCGAACGTCGGCATCATCCTGCTCAACCAGAAAAACCAGGTGTTTTGGGGCAAGCGCATACGCACCCACAGCTGGCAGTTCCCGCAGGGTGGCATTGACCGGGGCGAGACCCCCGAGCAAGCCATGTTCCGTGAGCTGCATGAGGAAGTGGGATTATTGCCCAACCACGTTCGCGTGGTGGCCCGCACCCGGGACTGGTTGCGCTATGAGGTGCCTGACCGGTACATCCGCCGCGATGCGCGCGGCCACTACAAGGGCCAGAAGCAGATCTGGTACCTGTTGCAATTGATGGGGCACGACTGGGATCTGAACCTGCGTGCGACCAATCACCCGGAGTTTGACGCTTGGCGGTGGAACGACTACTGGGTTCCGCTGGATGTGGTGGTCGAGTTCAAACGCGGTGTCTATGAGATGGCGCTCACCGAACTGGCCCGCTATCTGCCGCGACACGAGCAGCGCAACCGCTATTTGCGCAGCGGTTTGCGCACCCGCGAGGGTGAACATGCGGGCGTCGCCAACATGTTCCGCACAGGCTCCATGCTGGTCAACCCTGGCATGGAACTCCCCCCAGGCGCCAGTTTTGATCCCGATCCTCAAAACAGCATGCCGGGAGAACTCGACGGCATGCCATCGGTATCGGACACACCGCGCTGACCCTGGCATCGCACCATGAAAAACGCCTGCATCTGCAGGCGTTTTGTTTTGATGGGCGAATCCGCTCAGTCCTGAATCGACAAGGATTGATGCGCGCAGCCAGTCTCTATGCGCCCTGCGCCAACACGAGATTGTCGCGGTGCACCATTTCCGGCTCAGCCATGTAGCCCAGCAGTTTCTCAAACTCCGTCGACGGCTTGCGGCACAGAAGGCGGGCTTCCGCCGCTGCATAGTTGGCCAAGCCCCGTGCAATCTCTGCCCCAGACCCGTCGCGCACGGCAATCACGTCGCCGCGCGAAAAGTCCCCCTCCACTGCCGTCATGCCGATGGGCAGCAGGCTTTTGCCTTCGTCGCGCACCTTGGCCGCAGCCCCAGCGTCCACCACCACAGAGCCACGCAGTTGCAAATGGTCCGCCATCCACTGCTTGCGGGCCTGCTTTTTCTGTGTCTGGGCAACCAGCAAAGTACCCAACGCCTCACCACTCACCAAACGGACCAATACGTCGGATTCGCGTCCCCAGGCAATCACGGTCGATGCACCAGAGCCTGCAGCGCGCTTGGCCGCCAGAATCTTGGTGATCATGCCGCCCTTGCCAATGCTGGAGCCCGCGCCGCCCGCCATCGCTTCCAGAGCAAGATCACCCGCCTTGGCCTCATGCACAAACTGCGCAGACGGATCACGGCGTGGGTCGGCGGTGTAGAGCCCCTTCTGGTCTGTGAGGATGATCAGGGCATCGGCTTCCACAAGGTTGGCCACCAGCGCACCCAGCGTGTCGTTGTCGCCAAACTTGATCTCGTCATTGACCACCGTGTCGTTTTCGTTGATCACCGGCACCACGCCCAAACGCAGCAGCGTGAGCAAGGTGGAGCGCGCATTGAGATAGCGCTCACGGTCCGCCAGATCGGCATGGGTGAGCAGCACCTGTGCACTGCCCATCCCCTGCTCGCGCAGCTTGGTTTCGTACATCTGCGCCAGCCCCATCTGCCCCACCGCTGCTGCAGCCTGCAACTCGTGGATCTCCTGGGGTCTTGTGGTCCAGCCCAGGCGCTTCATGCCTTCGGCAATGGCACCGCTGGACACCATCACCACCTCGCGTGGGGCTCCCCCTACGCCACGCACCAGCGCGGCCAGTTGGCGACTCCACTCACCGATGGCGGTTTCATCCAGTCCACGCCCTTCGTTGGTCACAAGGCTGGAGCCCACCTTCACCACGATGCGGCGGGCATCTCTCAATACGCTGGAAACCATTTTGATGTCTTTGATGCCGATAGCGCTACTGCTTCATACCTGAGTAGCTATTAAAAATGTAGCAATCCTATCCTCTGAGCGCCGACGCGTCAGGCTGGCGCATCGCCGGCGAAACGGGGATCCACCTCCACCGGCTCGTTCTCCGTGCGCTGCTCGGACTGCACATGGCGGAAGATGGCGTGAATCAGCGGCTCGCAGCCCTCACGCGTAAGGGCCGAGATCTCAAACACCGGCCCCTTCCATTTGAAACGCTTCACAAAATCCTTCACGCGCGCCTCACGCTCATCAGCGGGAACCATGTCCAGCTTGTTCAGCACCAGCCAACGCGGCTTGTTGTAAAGCTGCTGGTCGTATTTCTTGAGCTCGTTCACGATGGCCTTGGCCTGAGCCACCGGGTCCACAGCATCGTCAAACGGTGCCAAGTCCACGATGTGCAACAGCAAACGCGTGCGTTGCAGATGGCGCAGGAACTGGTGGCCCAAGCCAGCGCCCTCAGAAGCTCCCTCGATCAGACCGGGGATGTCGGCTACAACAAAGCTCTGCTCAGGCCCCACCCGCACGACGCCCAGGTTGGGGTGCAGCGTGGTGAACGGGTAATCCGCAATCTTTGGTCGCGCATTGGACACTGCCGTGATGAAGGTGGACTTGCCGGCGTTGGGCATGCCCAGCAGCCCTACATCGGCCAGCACCTTCAGCTCCAGCTTCAAATTCTTTTTCTCGCCCGGCCAGCCCGGCGTTTTTTGACGCGGAGCCCGGTTGATCGCGCTCTTGAAACGCATGTTGCCAAAGCCGCCATCACCGCCTTTGGCGATGGTGATGACCTCGCCCGGGGTCAGCAGCTCATACAGAACTTCACCCGTCTCGGCGTCGGTGATGATGGTCCCGACCGGCATCTTGAGTGTGATGTCCGTGCCCGCTGCGCCGAACATATCGGAGCCCATGCCATGCTCACCGCGTTTGGCCTCGTGACGGCGCGAGTAGCGATAGTCCACCAGGGTATTCAGGTTGGGATCGGCCACAGCAAACACATGCCCCCCGCGCCCACCGTCACCACCATTGGGACCGCCGAACTCCTTGTATTTTTCGTGCCGGAACGACACGCAGCCATTGCCACCATCACCTGCGGCAATGTCAATAAAGGCTTCATCGACGAACTTCATGGGGTATCCAGTTTACAAAAGAGGCCGTACTGTCGGCTGCTGACCAATTGTGGCGGAACAGCAGGGGCCATTCCAGGCGCCACAGACCAAAGGCGCACCAGCGACGCGTGCAGACCAAACAACAAAGCCCCGGCAAAGCGGGGCTTCGATGGTTGCCGGAGGAGTAATCCTCAGGCGGGAGTCACATTGACCGTGGACTTGGACAATGCACCCTTGGTACCGAACGACACATGGCCGTCCACCAGGGCAAACAAGGTGTGATCCTTGCCAACGCCGACGTTGGTGCCGGGGTGGAAACGTGTGCCACGCTGGCGCACGATGATCGAACCAGCGCTGATCAGTTCACCACCGAAGGCCTTGACACCCAGCATCTTTGGCTTGGAGTCACGCCCGTTTCGCGTAGAGCCGCCGCCTTTTTTCTGTGCCATGACTAGCTCCTTCGATTAAGCAGCAATCGCACCAATTTGCAGCTCAGTGAACTGCTGGCGATGGCCTTGGCGTTTTTGATAGTGCTTGCGACGGCGCATCTTGAAGATGTGCACTTTGTCGTGCTTGCCGTGGGCCACGACGGTGGCTTTCACGGTTGCGCCGGACACCAGGGGCGTACCAACCTTCAGTTCAGCGCCGTTGCCGACAGCCAGAACCTGGTCGATCACAATTTCCTGGCCTACGTCCGCAGCAATCTGTTCTACTTTAATTTTTTCGCCGGAAGCAACGCGATACTGCTTGCCGCCGGTTTTTATGACCGCGTACATGTTGACCTCTTGATATGAGTTCTGCAGACGAATTTCCGCAGAGCCCGCGAGTATAGCGCATCTGGCATCACCTCGCCAGCCCCACGCGTATCAGTCAATTTGGCGTGACCAGCACGCCACCGTCCTCGTCAGCCATGTAGCGGGCCTTCCTATAATTCGGGCACTTTCTGTGACCACCATCTTGACTGACCATACCGCCCCCGCAGCTTCCCCCCTCACGCTCGTTGCACAAGACATGCACGAGGTCGACAAGGTCATCGGTCAGCGCCTGACATCGAGTGTCCCCCTGGTGGCGCAGATCTCGCAATACATCATTGCAGCTGGCGGCAAGCGTCTGCGCCCCGCTCTGCTGCTGATGGTGTGCGGAGCCTTGGGCTACCGTGGCACACATCGACACAGCCTGGCGGCAGTGGTCGAATTGATTCACACCGCAACACTTCTGCATGACGATGTGGTGGATGCATCCACCCTGCGCCGTGGCCGCCCGACAGCCAACGAAACCTTTGGCAACCCTGCCAGTGTTCTCGTGGGCGACTTTCTGCACACCCGGTCATTCCAGATGATGGTCGAGGCTGGAAGCATGCGCATCATGGAAATCCTCTCCGAGGCCACAAACGTGATTGCGGAAGGCGAAGTGCTCCAGCTGATGAACATGCACGACGCCTCACTGGATGAAGCGGGCTATCTGCGTGTCATCCGCTCCAAAACAGCCAAACTTTTTGAAGCCAGCGCCCGCCTCGGCGCCATACTGGCCAATAGCCCCCCTGATGTGGAAGAGGCATGTGCAACTTATGGACAGGCACTGGGTACCGCATTCCAGATCATTGACGATGTGCTGGACTACGACGGCGACACCGCAGAGATGGGCAAAAATCTGGGTGACGACTTGAGAGAAGGCAAATCCACCCTCCCCCTGATCGCCGCCATGGAACGAGGCACCCCCAGCCAGGCGGAAATCGTTCGCCAAGCCATCGAACAAGGCTCGACCGAACGATTAGAAGAAGTCGTGAGCATCGTCCGCTCGACAGGCGCCCTGGACGTTACCCGCGCCGCAGCCTTCGCTGAAGCGCACCGCGCCATGGCTGCCGCCCGACTATTACCCGCAAATGCCTATTCGGAGGGTTTGCTAGAATTGGCAGCCCAATTGCTGGGGCGGCGAAATTGAAAGAGGCACTAGATCACTCGCGAGTGCTTTTACAAGCTGCGGGGTGTAGCTTAGCCTGGTAGAGCGCTACGTTCGGGACGTAGAGGCCGGAGGTTCGAATCCTCTCACCCCGACCATATATCGCAGTATGGTCACCTACCAAAATCCCACCCGTTTGTGGCGCCGTTGCCAATATGCGCCGCTGTACAGCCCATGGTTGATCGGTGATGATAGGATGGTTTCTTTTCCACACCTAACACATTCTCGGTTACATGGCCGCTGTTGATACTGCCCTCAAAGAAGCCTCTGCAGTAGCCCTGCCCGGGCTCGGCCGCGCCCTGATGTCTGCGGGCAAACTGACCCAAAAGTCAGCAGAAGACATTTACAAAAAATCACAAATAAGCCGGACCAGTTTCATTGCCGAGCTGACGGGCTCTGGAGCTGTTTCTGCAGCGGATCTAGCGCACACGGTATCTGCAGTTTTTGGTGCGCCACTGCTGGACTTGGACGCCATTGATCCTTTGCGCCTGCCGAAGGAGCTCCTGGATAACAAGATATGCCAAGCATATCGCGTGGTGGTCCTGAGCAAGCGCAACAACCGGCTGATCGTCGCAACAGCCGATCCGACTGACCAAGAAGCTGCAGAGAAAATCAAATTCACCACCCAAATGGGTGTGGATTGGATTATTGCGGAATATGACAAACTCAGCCGGCTCGTAGAAATTACGACCAAATCCACCAGCGAATCCATGGACACGCTGGTGAGTGGAGGCGGAGACTTCGCTTTTGACGATGTTGCTATTGAAGATGCGCCTGAAGAAGCGGATACAGGAGCAACGGAAGTTGAAGATGCGCCGATCGTCAAGTTCCTGCACAAAATGCTGCTCGACGCCTTCAATATGCGCGCCTCCGATTTGCATTTTGAGCCTTACGAACACCAATACCGCGTTCGTTTCCGCATTGACGGAGAGCTGCGCGAAATAGCATCCCCACCGATCGCTATCAAGGACAAGCTCGCGTCCCGTATCAAGGTGATTTCGCGACTGGATATTTCAGAGAAGCGCGTTCCCCAAGATGGCCGCATGAAGCTCAAGGTGGGGCCGGATCGCGTGATCGATTTTCGGGTAAGCACCTTGCCCACCCTGTTTGGCGAAAAAATAGTGATCCGTATATTGGATCCGAGCAGCGCCAAGCTCGGGATCGATGCGCTCGGCTATGAACCCGTGGAGAAGGAACGATTGCTCCAGGCGATTGGTCGTCCTTACGGAATGATTCTGGTCACAGGCCCTACGGGCTCTGGCAAGACGGTGTCCTTGTACACCTGTCTGAATCTGCTGAACAAGCCGGGGGTCAATATCGCAACCGCCGAAGACCCTTCTGAAATCAATTTGCCTGGCGTCAATCAGGTGAACGTGAATGAAAAAGCCGGCATGACCTTTGCTGTGGCACTGAAGTCGTTTCTGCGCCAGGATCCCGACATCATCATGGTGGGTGAAATCCGGGATCTGGAAACTGCAGATATTTCCATCAAGGCGGCGCAGACAGGTCACTTGGTGCTTTCCACGCTGCACACGAACGACGCGCCCACGACGCTCACGCGGATGCGCAACATGGGTATAGCGCCGTTCAACATCGCTTCTAGCGTGATTTTGATCACGGCGCAACGTTTGGCGCGCCGATTGTGCCCCGTGTGCAAGGTTCCCGCCGATATCCCCCATGAGGCTTTGGTGGATGCAGGATACGAAGAACACGAGATTGATGGTTCCTGGGTGACCTATCGACCAGTGGGTTGCTCGGCCTGCAATAACGGCTACAAGGGCCGACTCGGCATCTATCAGGTAATGCCTATTTCCGAGGAGATCCAGCGCATCATTTTGCGCGACGGGAGCGCACTGGAGATTGCAGAGCAGGCACGCGCCGAGGGTGTTCGTTCGCTGCGCGAATCCGGGCTCTACAAAGCCAAATTGGGTCTGACTTCCCTTGAGGAAGTTCTGGCCGTCACCAACGAATAGCATCCACGGACGAGGGCACCATGGCGACCGCAGCATCAACCAAAGATATCAAGGATTTTGTCTTCGAGTGGGAGGGCAAGGACCGCAACGGAAAGATCGTTCGTGGCGAAATCCGCGCGGTCGGAGAAAACCAGGTGCAGGCAACGCTGCGTCGCCAAGGGGTTTTCCCCACCAAAATCAAGAAGCGCCGCATGCGTTCGGGCAAAAAAATCAAGCCCAAGGACATTGCGCTGTTTACCCGCCAGCTGGCAACCATGATGAAGGCTGGCGTACCTCTGTTGCAGTCCTTCGACATTGTGGGTCGAGGCAATACCAATGCCAGCGTCACCAAGCTGCTCAACGACATCCGGTCCGATATCGAGACAGGGACATCGCTCAACGGGGCTTTCAGAAAGTACCCGATGTACTTTGACAGTCTCTACTGCAACTTGGTAGAGGCGGGCGAGGCTGCGGGTATTTTGGAAGCCCTGCTGGATCGGCTGGCCACTTACATGGAGAAAACCGAGGCGATCAAATCGAAGATCAAGTCGGCCCTCATGTACCCCATTTCCGTGGTGATTGTGGCTTTCGTGGTGGTGACGGTCATCATGATCTTCGTGATTCCAGCGTTCAAGGAGGTTTTCACGTCTTTCGGAGCCGATCTCCCGGCCCCCACATTGTTTGTAATGGCCATCAGCGAAGTATTTGTCAAATGGTGGTGGCTGATATTTGGCGTCCTCGGCGGAGGCTTTTTCTTTTTCATGCAGGCATGGCGCCGCAATGAAAAGATGCAGATGTTCATGGACCGGCTTCTCTTGCGGATTCCGGTGTTTGGTGCCTTGATCGACAAATCCTGTGTCGCGCGCTGGACCCGTACGTTGTCCACCATGTTCGCCGCGGGCGTGCCGCTGGTGGAGGCGCTTGACTCGGTGGGTGGAGCCGCCGGTAACTCGGTGTACTCTTTGGCCACAGATAAGATCCAGCAGGAAGTTTCCACGGGTACCAGCCTCACCGCTGCAATGGGCAACGCTAACGTCTTCCCCTCCATGGTGCTGCAGATGTGCGCGATTGGCGAAGAATCCGGCTCTATCGACCACATGCTTGGCAAGGCTGCCGACTTCTATGAAGCCGAGGTGGATGACATGGTGGCTGGCCTGTCCAGCCTGATGGAGCCCATCATCATCGTGTTTCTGGGTACGCTCATCGGCGGTATCGTGGTATCCATGTACCTTCCCATCTTCAAGCTCGGTCAGGTCGTGTAATGGTGTTGGACGCGTGGTGGGACGCCGTTTTCGGCGGCGTGATCGGGTTGCTTTTCGGCAGTTTTCTGAATGTGGTGATTTACCGCCTTCCCAAAATGATGGAGAGGCAATGGGCGGCAGAGCTCGCGCAAGTCGAGGCATCCAACCAGGGCAAAGAGCTGCCCGAGGACACTCGCCCCACCTTCAACCTCATGACACCTCGGTCCCGCTGCCCGGCTTGTGGGCATGTGGTGCGGTGGCATGAAAACATTCCTGTCTTAAGTTATCTGTTTTTGCGCGGACGGTGCTCGTCCTGCAAAACACGCATCAGCCCTCGCTACCCGATGGTCGAACTGGCAACGGGAGCGCTGTTCTTTTTCTGTATCCACCGCTGGGGCGCGACGCCTGCAGGGTTGGCATGGTGCAGCTTTTCGGCGGCCCTGATTGCTCTGGCGTTCATTGACTGGGACACCACGCTTTTGCCCGATGACATCACCTTGCCTTTGCTCTGGGCAGGGTTGCTGGCGTCCGCCCTGCAATGGACGAACGTACCGTTGTTTGCTTCCGTCATGGGAGCTGCGGCAGGATACCTGTCGCTCTGGCTGGTCTACTGGGGCTTCAAATTGGCGACAGGCAAAGAAGGCATGGGCTACGGCGACTTCAAGCTGTTTGCAGCATTGGGCGCATGGTTTGGCTGGCAGGCGCTGGTGCCGATCATTTTGATGTCTTCAGTGATTGGCGCCATCATCGGGATCGCAATGAAAATTTTCAGCAGCTTGCGTGAGGGTGGCTACATTCCGTTCGGCCCCTTCCTGGTGGGTGCAGGGCTCACCGCGATGGTGTTCGGCCCCAACGCCATTTTGGGTACAGTGCTCGGCCTTCTAGGGCTCTGACGATCTCTCATGGCAACCCACCGACAGCCCTTGCGCCTGGGTCTGACCGGCGGCATCGGTAGCGGCAAGAGCACCGTAGGACAGATGATGGCGTCCTTGGGTGCAAGCCTCATCGACGCCGACCAGATCTCCAGGGAGGTGACTGGGCCGGGCGGTGCGGCCATGCCTGCCATTCAAACTACCTTTGGTGAAGCATATGTTGATGCATCGGGTGCGCTGGATCGTGCACGCATGCGGCAACTGGCCTTCAACCAACCGCAGGCGCGCAGCCAGCTTGAGGCCATCGTGCACCCCTTGGTGGCCTTGCAAAGCCAGCAACGGATTCAACAGGCCCTACAGTCTGGCTGCCGATGGATCGTGCACGACATCCCGCTGCTGACGGAGTCCGGGCGGTGGGCGCGCCAACTCGACGCCGTGGTCGTGGTGGACTGCACAGAGCAGACCCAGATCGCGCGAGTCATGCAGCGCAGCGGTCTGTCTGCCGAAGCTGTGCAAGGCATCATTGCCTCACAAGCTACGCGCCCAGCGCGCAGGGCGGTGGCCGATGTGGTGATTGCCAACGAAGCACGTTGCTCACTGGAGCAGTTACAGGCTGAGGTGCGGCAAGTGGCCACACTGTTCGGGCTATGATGCGTACGAAACCGTTTGTGCTTTCACCCCATGCCGTGCGCCACCGGCGTCAGAATACTCCCTGAGCCTCCAGGAACCCGCCAGCGTGATCCTTTACGAATACCCCTTTAACGAGCGTCTCAGAACCTATCTGCGGCTGGAGCAGCTGTTCCGCCGCTTGGGGGAGTTGATCCCCCGGCCTCACGCGCTGGACCACCATTTCGCCTTGGTGACGATTTTCGAGATCATGGATGTGGCCGCCCGGGCCGATCTGAAGTCGGATGTGCTCAAGGACATCGAAAAGCACAAGCACCAGCTCGACACGTACAGAGGCAACCCCTCCATTTCTGAAGCCGCACTGGACGCGGTGATCAGCCAGTTGGACCGGTGCTTCGTGGCACTCAACACCCAAAGCGGCAAGTCGGGCCATGCACTGACGGAAAACGACTGGCTGATGAGCATCCGCAGCCGCATCGGCATTCCGGGCGGGACCTGTGGCTTTGACCTGCCAGCCTATTACGCGTGGCAACACCATCCCCCGGCGGTGCGTCAGCAGGCACTGGAAGAATGGGCCTCCACGTTGGCGCCCCTCGCTGAGTCGATCTATGTGCTGCTCAAGCTACTGCGCGATTCAGGCGTGCCCCAAAAGGTCGCTGCAGAACGCGGACAGTTTCAGCAGAATCTGCCCCAGGGCCGCACCTTCCAGCTGCTGCGGCTTCGCATCGACCCAGCGCTGAACCTGATCCCGGAAATCAGTGGCAACCGTCTGATTGTCTCGGTGCGGCTCATGCGGCTGGAAGGCGATGGACGCCTGCACGCCTGCAACGAAGATGCGGCGTTTGAACTGACCCTGTGCGCGTAGGCTTTAGCCAGCCCGAGCCCAGAGACTGAATCGCGCCAAAGCCCGCTAGAGATCGGGCGGGCCGACTTGAGCAAGAGGATCACCCAAGGATGCCCCACTCACCAGCCCCTTCCTCGCAGGCGCGCATCGTCACCTGCCCCAGCTGCGGCGGAGATAGCGTGTACAGCGCTGCGAATGTATACCGTCCGTTTTGCAGCGAGCGTTGCAAGCAGATGGACCTAGGCGCATGGGCCAGCGAAAGCTTTCGCATGCCCACCGAAGCGCCGCCAGACGACGCCCCCCATGGCGACCCGCGCCAGCAGCATTGACCAAGGTCATAGGCGCCATTCAAGAGCCATTTCGCCAAAAACCAGCGGTAGCGCTAGTGCTGCATGCCTGACAAGCTACCAATTCAATAGCAAATCAGTCCCACACAGGCGGGAGTCTCACTCCACCGCAGACTGCAGACCCCGCTCCTCGGCCAGCCATTGCAACACCGGATAGGCACCGGGCAACACCGGGGACACCGTGATCGGCATTTGCTGCCAGGCCATGGCCTGGCCTTCACGCATCTCGAATTCACCAGTCCATTCCCAGACCTTGCACCAGTGCAGCCGCACCAGTGCGTGGGGGTAATCGTGTTCGGTCACTTTCCAGACGCTGGCCGGGCCGATGGTCACTCCCAGCTCCTCGATCAGTTCGCGGCGCAGTGCCTGCTCCACGGTCTCGCCCGCCTCCAGCTTGCCACCCGGAAACTCCCAGTACCCCGCATAGGGCTTGCCCGGCGGGCGGGTGGACAGCAGCATCGCGCCGTCTGCGCGCAGCAGGATGCCCACGGCCACTTCGGTGTGTTTGCGTTCGGCAGTGGCCGGGACGCTGTCTGGAGCGAGATGTTCAGCCGCCATGTCGCCCCGCATAGTCACGCGCAAACTGGTACGCCACACGGCCGCTGCGCGAGCCACGCTCCAGCGCCCAGACCAGGGCCTCAGGCCGCGCCGCCTCAATGGCCTGCGCGGGCACACCGAACGATGACAACCACTGCGCCACGATGGTCAGATACTCCTGCTGGCTGAACGGGTAGAAGCTGACCCACAGGCCAAAACGCTCCGACAGCGAAATCTTCTCCTCCACCACCTCGCCCGGGTGCACCTCGCCGTCTTCGGTGTGGGTGTACGTGAGGTTGTCGGCCATGTACTCCGGCAGCAGGTGACGCCGGTTGCTGGTGGCGTAGATCAGCACGTTCGGCGTGGCGGCCGCCACCGAGCCGTCCAGGATCGACTTGAGCGCCTTGTAGCCTGGCTCGCCGTCCTCAAAACTCAGGTCATCGCAGAAGACGATGAATTTCTCGGGCCGGTCAGACACTACGTCCACGATGTCCGGCAGGTCGGTCAGGTCGGCCTTGTCCACCTCTATCAGGCGCAGGCCTTCGGCTGCGTAAGCGTTCAAGCAGGCCTTGATCAGCGACGACTTGCCGGTACCACGCGCACCAGTCAGCAGCACGTTGTTGGCGGGCTTGCCCTGCACGAACTGCTGCGTATTGCGCTCGATCTTTTCTTTTTGCGGATCGATTTCCTTGAGGTCTGCCAGCCGCATCGCCCCCACGTGGCGCACGGGTTCCAACGTGCCATGCCCACTGCTGCGCTTGCGATAGCGCCAGGCAATGGAGGCGGACCAGTCGGGTGCTCCCAGCGGCTGGGGCAGCACCGACTCGATGCGGGCGATGAGCTGCTCGGCACGTTCGACCAAGCGTTCAAATTTTTCGTTCATTGTGGCGACATGCGCTAGTGAAATATGCCTCAACAGCTATCACAAAGATAGCAAAAACCAACTCACGAGCGGTAGTCGGCGTTGATCGTCACGTACTCGTGGCTGAAGTCGCAGGTCCACACCGTGTCCGCTGCGGTACCGCGCCCCAATAGCACCCTCACGGTGATCTCGCTCTGCTTCATCACCCGCTGGCCGTCTTCTTCGCGATAGGCAGGATTGCGCCCCCCTTGCAGCGCCACATGCACATCGTCCAGGTACAGGTCGATGCCGGTCTGATCCAGGTCATCAATGCCGGCGTAGCCCACGGCCGCCAGGATGCGGCCCAGGTTGGGGTCGCTGGCAAAAAAGGCCGTCTTGACCAACGGCGAATGGGCAATGGCGTAGGCCACCTTGCGGCACTCGTCGCCAGTCTTGCCGCCTTCGACCCGCACTGTGATGAACTTGGTCGCCCCCTCGCCGTCCCGCACGATCGCCTGCGCCAGCTTTTGTGACACCGAGAGCATCGCAGCCTTGAGGGCCTGGCCGTCCGCACTGTCCAGCGAGGTCACGGGCGCATGCGCTGCCTTGTTGGTGGCGACAACCACGAACGAGTCATTCGTCGATGTGTCGCCGTCGATGGTGACGCGATTGAAAGAGCCATCGGCCAGTTCGCGCGCCAGTTGCTGCATGACGGAGGGCGCCACGCAGGCGTCCGTGGCCAGGAAGCCCAGCATGGTGGCCATGTTGGGGCGGATCATGCCCGCACCCTTGCTGATGCCCGTGATGGACACCGTGGCGCCACCGATCTGCACCTGCGCAGAGAACGCCTTGGGCAGTGTGTCGGTGGTCATGATGCCCTCGGCGGCACGGGCCCAGTGGCCGGGCTGCGCATCGGCGATGGCGGCGGGCAGTCCCGCTTCGATGCGGTCGTTGGGCAGCGGCTCCATGATCACGCCGGTCGAGAACGGTAGGATCTGCTCGGGCGCCACGCTCAGCTGACGCGCCAGGGCAATGCAGGTGGCACGCGCACGCGCCAGGCCGTCAGCCCCCGTACCTGCATTGGCGTTGCCCGTGTTAATGACCATGGCGCAAATGGGCTGGCCGCTGCTCAAATGCTCGCGGCTGATCTGCACCGGCGCTGCGCAAAAGCGGTTCTGCGTGAACACGCCCGCCACGCTGGCGCCCTCGTCCAGCAGGAACACGGTGAGGTCCTTGCGGTGGGCCTTGCGGACACCAGCTTCGGCAACACCGATGCGCACACCGGCGATGGGGTGCAGATCGGCAGCAACGGGGGCGACTAGATTGACGGGCATGAAGGTCTTTCTCAAAAAACTGCGGCCGATTATCCGGAAAACCGTGGCGCGCCAATGAAAACACGGGCCGAAGCCCGTGTTGTCTGGATCAGGAAGTCAAGCCAGCTTGCCGTGGCACTGCTTGTATTTCTTGCCGCTGCCACAGGGGCAGGGGTCGTTGCGGCCCACACGCATACCTTCGGGCAGCGCTTGCTGGGCCACGGTCTGTGCATCCACCGTGGTTTCCACCTCGCCGGTTTCGGTGGGCGCGGTATAGGTCACGTTGGCAATGCTCTCGGCGCGCTGCTCCATGTCTTGCGCGGCCTGGTCGAGCTGCGCCTGCGACTGCACCTGCACGGTCATGAGGATCTTGGTGACCTCGTTCTTGACCTGGTCGATGAGCTGGCGGAACAGCTCGAAGGCCTCGCGCTTGTACTCCTGCTTGGGCTGCTTTTGCGCATATCCGCGCAGGTGGATGCCCTGGCGCAGGTAATCGAGTGCGCTCAGGTGATCGCGCCAATTGGAGTCAAAGTTCTGCAGCAGCACCACACGCTCAAACTGCGTGAAGTTTTCGCGGCCCACCTGCTCGACCTTGGCATTGAAGGCAGCGTGCGCGGCCTGCAAGACCTTGTCCAGGATCTCGTCGTCGGTGATTGCATTGGCGCCCTGCACTTCCTGCTGCAGCGCGATCGGCACCTGCCATTCTTCCGCGAGCGCCTTTTCCAGCGCGGCCAGATCCCACTGCTCTTCCACCGATTCGGCAGGCACGTACTGGCGCACCAGATCGGTCATGCAGTCTTCGCGCATGGCCGCAATCACATCCGACAGGTCAGACGCGTCCAGAATGTCGTTGCGCTGCTGGTAGATCACCTTGCGCTGGTCGTTGGCCACATCGTCGTACTCCAGCAACTGCTTGCGGATGTCGAAGTTGCGGGCCTCCACCTTGCGCTGGGCCGATTCGATGCTGCGCGTCACGATGCCCGCTTCAATGGCTTCGCCATCGGGCATCTTCAGGCGGTCCATGATCGCCTTCACGCGGTCGCCCGCGAAGATGCGCATGAGCGAATCGTCCAGGCTCAGATAGAAACGCGACGAACCTGGGTCGCCCTGGCGGCCCGAACGGCCACGCAGCTGGTTGTCGATGCGGCGCGACTCATGGCGCTCGGTGGCGATGATGCGCAGGCCGCCCAGCGCCTTGACCTTCTCGTGGTCCACCTTCCACTGCTCACGCAGCGCGGCCACCTTGGCGGCACGGTCGGAGTCGGACAGGGATTCGTCGGCTTCGATGGCCGCCACATCCTTCTCGATATTGCCGCCCAGCACGATGTCGGTACCACGGCCGGCCATGTTGGTGGCGATGGTGATCATGCCCTCGCGACCGGCCTGGGCCACGATGTCGGCCTCGCGGGCGTGCTGCTTGGCATTGAGCACCTGGTGGGGCAGGCCTTCCTTGTTCAGCAGCTGGTCGATGATTTCGGAGTTCTCGATCGACGTCGTGCCCACCAACACGGGCTGGCCGCGCTCATGGCATTCGCGAATGTCCTTGATCGCGGCTTCGTACTTCTCGCGCGTGGTCTTGTAGACGCGGTCCAGCTGGTCGTCGCGCTTGCTGGGCCGGTTGGGTGGGATGACCGTGGTTTCCAGGCCATAGATTTCCTGGAACTCGTAGGCTTCGGTATCGGCCGTACCCGTCATGCCGGCGAGCTTGTTGTACAGGCGGAAATAGTTCTGGAACGTGATGGAGGCCAGTGTCTGGTTCTCGGCCTGGATGTTCACGCCTTCCTTGGCTTCCACGGCCTGGTGCAGACCTTCACTCCAGCGGCGACCCGACATCAGTCGGCCGGTGAACTCGTCCACGATCACGATCTCGCCGTTTTGCACCACGTAGTGCTGATCGCGGTGGTACAAGTGATTGGCCCGCAGCGCTGCATACAGGTGGTGCATCAGCGTGATGTTGGCCGGGTCGTACACCGAGGCGCCTTCGGCGATCAGGCCGTGGGACGCCAGAATGCGTTCGGCAGTTTCGTGGCCTTGCTCGGTCAGAAACACCTGGTGGGTTTTTTCGTCCAGCGTGAAGTCGCCGGGCTTGGTCACGCCCTCGCCCGTGCGGGGGTCCGCCTCGCCTTCCTGACGCACCAACAAGGGCACCACCTTGTTCATGGCGATGTACATCGCCGTGTGGTCTTCGGCCTGGCCACTGATGATGAGCGGCGTGCGGGCTTCGTCGATCAGGATCGAGTCCACCTCGTCCACGATGGCAAAGTTCAGGCCCTGCTGCACGCGGTCCTGCGCTTCATAGACCATGTTGTCGCGCAGGTAGTCAAAGCCGTATTCGTTGTTGGTGCCGTAGGTGATGTCGGCACGGTACGCAGCCTGCTTTTCTTCACGGGGCATGTTGGGCAGGTTGATACCCACCGTGAGGCCCAGGAAGTTGTACAGGCGCCCCATCCACTGCGCATCGCGGTTGGCGAGGTAGTCATTCACCGTCACCACGTGCACGCCCTTGCCCGAGAGGGCATTGAGGTACACCGGCAGCGTGGCCGTCAGGGTCTTGCCCTCGCCAGTGCGCATTTCGGCGATCTTGCCGAAATGCAGCGCCATGCCACCGAGCAGCTGCACATCAAAGTGCCGCATCTTCATGATGCGCTTGGAGCCCTCGCGCACCACGGCAAAGGCTTCGGGGAGGATGCTGTCCAGCGACTCGCCCTTGGCCACGCGGTCCTTGAACTCCTGCGTCTTGGCCCGGAGCTGCTCGTCCGACAGCTTCTCGTAATCGGGCTCCATCGCATTGATGCGGGTCACCGTCTTGCGGTACTGCTTGAGGAGCCGGTCATTGCGGCTGCCGAATATTTTGGTGAGGAAGTTGGTGGCCATGCGAACAGGACCGCCTGCCCCGCTGCAATCAGCGCGCCAAGCGACCGAAATCCCTAAGATGAATTGAGTTCAGATGGGTCCTGCGACCGATATTGCAAGCATTGCAACTGCGGGCAGAGAACGCCGGACCCGCGATTTTACCTGCCCGGTGCCGGCGCGGCCGGCTGTCCTGCCAACGTGGAGGGCTGAATGGCGGCTACCTGTGCGCCAGTGGACGTACCGCCCGCATTCAGGAACTTCTGTGGGTCCTGGAAAACCCCCTGCACCAGCACCTCAAAGTGCAGATGCGGCCCCGTCGAGCGGCCGGTGGTACCGATCTCCGCAATCTTTTGCCCGCGGCGCACGATGTCGCCCTGCTTGATCAAGACGCGCGAGGCATGGGCATAGCGCGTCACCAGCTGGTTGCCATGGTCTACCTCGATCATGTTGCCGTAGGCGGGGTGGTACTCCTGGGTAACAACCACGCCTCCGGCGGCCGCCAGGATGGGTGTGCCGGTGTCGGCCTGGAAATCCAGCCCGGTGTGCAAGGCCGACTGCCCCGTAATGGGATCGACCCGCCAGCCAAAACCCGACCCTGCGACACGCCCCGTGACGGGCGCATGGGTCGGAATCATCTTCTTGCGGATGTGCTGGTCAAACAGACGGGACTCCAGCACCGTCATCAGATCCACACGCTGGTTGGTCAGGCGCTCCAGATCATCCAGAGTGGTTTGCAGCTCTTCCATGGACAGGTTGCGCGCGCTCACGAGGGCGCCGCCGCGGGCATCCGCTTTCTGAATGTCAGCAGGTGCCATGCCTGCCAAGCCCAGCACACGGTCTCCGAGGGACTCCAGCTGCACCATGCGCGCTTGCATTTCACCCACACGCCGGGCCATGGCATCGAGATTGGCGCGCATGAATCGGTCACGCTCGGCAAACTCATCCTTGACCACAAGGCGCACCAGCGAGCCCACGATAGGCCACCCTTCACGCGCCCCTTTCAGAAAAACCCAGTGGTAGAGCCCTGCAGCCACCACCATCAGGCACAGCGACACAGCAAGCCCCGCCAGGACCAAGCGCGTGCCAGACAAATGAATGGCCCGGCTGCGCGCCAGTCTGGCGTCCGTGATAATCAAATGCACTGCCAATACTCCACGCCCGAAGACGCCACACCATGAATCGCCGCCACTACGCCGTCACCCTGCAGCAAGCCAGCGAGGAATCCCCCACGCTGGCAAAGCTTACAGCGCTGACACGCGACTCCAGTGATCGGCTCAAGGCCATTGAATTGCTGATTCCCGCCGCGTTGCGCCCAGCGGTTCAGGCAGGCCCCATTGACGGGGACAGCTGGTGCCTGCTGGTCAAGAGCAACGCTGCGGCGGCAAAAATACGCCAACTGCTGCCTGCTTTGCAGGCGCATCTGCGCAGTCGGGGGTGGGAGGTTAACGCGATTCGCCTGAAAGTTCAAACCTGACGGCCAGGGCGTCAGTGCCAGGGAATGCAAAAAGCAAGAGAAATGGTGCCGGTTGTCGGAATCGAACTGACGACCTACCGCTTACAAGGCGGGTGCTCTACCAACTGAGCTAAACCGGCGAAGGCAGTATTTTATCCTGTAAAAACCGCCCGAAATTTGAAACAGCAGCTATTTGATGCGCTTCAGCGAGGGGCGTGCTCCACCTTGAGCAGGCGGCGGCCGAGGAGTGTCGCCCCCATCATCCTTGTGGCCATCTTCCACACCCACCAGCTGCACGACACGGTCTTCGGCAGGCACGGCAGCCGTCGCCTCTTCCGTTTGCACCGGCGCGGGGGACGCAGCAGCAGACAGTGCAGAGGGAGCCCCCTCCGCAGAAGTCAACAGATCCACCGGTGGCGGGAACGCCATACCTTGACCGTTCTCACGGGCATAGATAGCGATCACACGCCCGACCGGCACCAGGATTTCGCGGGGCTTGCCACCAAAACGCGCCTTGAACTCAATGAATTCATTGCCCAGTTGCAGCGCGCTGGTCGCATCAAAACTGATGTTCAGAACGATCTCGCCATCCTTCACATACTCGCGCGGCACCTGCACGGAGTCGTCCACACGCACCGCCACGTAAGGCGTGAGCCCGTTGTCGGTACACCATTCGTACAGGGCGCGAATGAGATAGGGGCGCGTGGAGGTCGATTCCTGTGCGGTCATGGATGGCGGTACTACAGCTGCGATGGAAAGAGGGAAGTCTGCAGGCCGCGGCTTACTTGCGCATGACCTTTTCGGACGGCGTCAGCGCTTCAATGTAAGCCGGGCGCGAGAAGATGCGCTCAGCGTACTTGAGCAGCGGGGCCGCATTCTTGGACAGATCAATGCCGTAGTAATCGAGGCGCCACAGCAGCGGCGCGATGGCCACGTCCAGCATCGAGAAGTTGTCGCCCAGCATGTACTTATTCTTGAGGAACACCGGGGCCAGCTGCGTCAGGCGGTCACGGATGTGGGCGCGCGCCTTTTCCAACGCTTTCTCATTGCCCTTGGTCGCACGCGATTCGAGCGTGTTCACATGCACGAACAATTCCTTCTCGAAGTTGAGCAGGAACAGGCGCACGCGGGCGCGGTCCACCGGGTCACCAGGCATCAGTTGCGGGTGCGGGAAGCGTTCGTCGATGTACTCATTGATGATGTTCGACTCGTACAGGATCAGGTCGCGCTCGACCAGGATCGGCACCTGGCCGTACGGGTTCATCACGCTGATGTCTTCGGGCTTGTTGTACAGGTCCACATCGCGGATTTCAAAGTCCATGCCTTTTTCAAACAGAACAAAACGGCAGCGGTGGGAGAAGGGACAGGTCGTACCCGAGTAAAGCACCATCATGGTGGGAGGCTCCTAAAAATCAAAAGAGTGGGACGCCAAAAGCGCCCACTCTGTAATAAATCCGACGGCACCCCGCAGGGTGCTAGCGATGGATCTGGCGTTTACTTGACGTCCTTCCAGAACGCAGCGTTCAAGCGCCAAGCAATGATCGTGAACACGCCCAGGAACATCAGCACCCAGACGCCCACGCGCCAACGGGTGTTCTGCGCGGGCTCGCCCATCCACTGCAGATAGTTCACCAGATCGCCAATATTCTGATCGAATTGCAAAGGCGTCATCGTGCCTGGTGTGATCTGCTCCCAGCCCTTGAACACATGGGTCTTGTGGCCGTGGCTCTCGTGTTCTTCAAACACGGGACGACGTTCGCCCTGCAACTGCCACAGAACATGGGGCATACCGACGCTGGGGAAAGCCAGGTTGTTCCAGCCGGTGGCCTTGGTGTCGTCGCGATAGAAGGTGCGCAGGAAGGTGTACAGATAGTCAGCCCCCGTGCCGCCGTGGCCTGCACGCGAACGTGCGATCACGGTGAGGTCGGGCGGATTGGCACCGAACCATTCCTTGGCCTGCTTGGGATCGATCGACGCCTTCATGGTTTCACCCACCTTGTCGGTGGTGAACAGCAGGTTGTCCTTGATCTGCTGCTCGGTCAGGCCGATGTCGCGCAGGCGATTGAACCGCATGTAGGCCGCCGAGTGGCAGCTCAGGCAGTAGTTCACGAACACCTTGGCACCGTTTTGCAGCGAGGCCAGGTCATTGGTCTTGTTGGGCGCCTTGTCCCAGGCAATGGTGTCGCCACCCGCCGCATGGGCAGCACCGGCGACCAGACCCACAGCGGCGATCAACGTGAGGATGATTTTCTTCATTGTTGTTATCTCCAGGCTCAGTGCGCCACAAAGGTCACGCGGTCAGGCACGGGCTTGGTTTCACCGATGCGGCTCCACCAGGGCATCAGCAGGAAGAAGCCGAAGTAGAACAGCGTTCCGACTTGCGACACCCGCTCGCCGATCGGCGATGGTGGCTGCACACCCAGGTAGCCCAGGATCAGGAAGATGATCACAAACACGCCGTACAAATACTTGTGCCAGTCGGGGCGGTAGCGGATCGACTTGACAGGGCTGTGATCCAGCCAGGGCAGGAAGAACAGGATGATCACAGCACCACCCATGACCACCACACCCCAGAACTTGGCATCGATGGACAGCATCATGGCGATGACCACCACGGCCGCACCGGCAATACCCGCCTTCACGAAGCTGGGCAGCTTGGCCTTGAGCACGCCAAAACCGGCGCCAGCGACCACACACAGAACGAGCACGTACATCATCTCAGTGGTGATGGCACGCAGCATCGAATAGAACGGCGTGAAGTACCAGACCGGGGCAATGTGGGCCGGGGTCTTGAGCGGATCGGCCGGGATGAAGTTGTTGTATTCGAGGAAGTAGCCACCGAACTCGGGAGCAAAGAACACCACGGCCGTGAATGCCATCAGGAACATGCTCAGCGCGAAGATGTCGTGCACCGTGTAGTAGGGATGGAAGGGCACGCCGTCGAGCGGCTTGCCGTTGGCATCCTTGGGAGCCTTGGGGCCCTTGATTTCCACACCATCGGGGTTGTTGGAGCCCACGTCGTGCAGCGCCAGCAAGTGCGCCACCACAAGGCCCAGCAGCACCAGGGGCACGGCAATCACGTGGAAGCTGAAGAAGCGATTCAGCGTCGCATCGCCCACCACATAGTCGCCACGGATCAGCAGGGCCAGGTCCGGGCCGATGAAAGGAATGGCGGCAAACAGGTTCACGATCACCTGGGCACCCCAGTAGGACATCTGCCCCCAGGGCAGCAGGTAACCCATGAAGGCTTCGGCCATCAGGCACAGGAAAATCGCGCAACCGAAGATCCAGACCAGTTCGCGCGGCTTGCGGTAGCTGCCGTAGATGAGGCCACGGAACATGTGCAGGTACACCACCACAAAGAACGCCGAAGCGCCCGTGGAATGCATGTAGCGGATCAGCCAGCCCCAGGGCACATCGCGCATGATGTACTCGACCGACGCGAACGCGAGATTGGCGTCCGGCTTGTAGTGCATGACCAGGAAGATGCCGGTCACGATCTGGATCACCAGCACGACCAGCGCCAGCGAGCCGAAGATGTACCAGAAGTTGAAGTTTTTCGGAGCGTAGTACTCCGACATGTGCACCTTGTAGGCGTCAAAGGCCGTCGGGAACCGGTTCTCGAACCAGTTGGTGACCTTGGCGCCTGCGGAGGCGTTCGGCGAGATTTCTTTGAATTCGTGGGCCATGTCGTTCTCCGTCAAGCCTTCTTGTCTTCACCGATCAGCAGGCGCGTATCGGACAGGTACATGTGCGGAGGCACCTCAAGGTTGTCGGGTGCTGGCTTGTTCTTGAAGACGCGGCCCGCCATGTCGAACGTGGAGCCGTGGCAAGGACACAGGAAGCCGCCCTTCCAGTCGTCGGGCAGCGAAGGTTGTGCACCGGTCTGGAACTTGTCCGACGGCGAGCAACCCAAGTGCGAGCAAATGCCCACACCCACAAAAATTTCCGGCTTGATGGAGCGCGCCTCGTTGCGGGCGTACTCAGGCGTGAGTTCAGAGGGCTTGCGCTCCGACTTGGGATCGGCGAGCTGGCCGTCGAGCTTGGGCAGCTCTGCCAGTTGCTCTGGCGTGCGCTTGATGATCCAGACGGGCTTGCCGCGCCACTCCACAGTGACCTTTTCTCCAGGTTTGAGGGCGGAGATATCCACCTCGACAGCAGCACCAGCGGCTTTGGCACGCTCTGAGGGCTGGAAAGTACTCACGAAAGGAACGGCGGTTGCCACGCCGCCCACCGCACCAGCACATGCTGACGTGATGATCCACGTCCGCTTGCTGGAGTCGATTGGAGTGTCACTCATGGGGATCCTCGATGAACATCGCTAGATTGGGGTCAACCGCGAATTGTAGCGGAGTGAAAATGGTTATTTCCAAGTGGTTTGCTGGCTTGACAGGGGTGCGAACCGGGCAATACTCCCCCATCACCGTTTTACAAGGAGCAACAACATGGGGATGATGCAAGAGTTCAGGGAGTTCGCGGTCAAGGGCAATGTGATTGACCTCGCGGTGGGCGTCATCATTGGCGGCGCCTTTGGCAAGATCGTGGATTCGGTGGTAGCGGACCTGATCATGCCGGTGGTGGGGCTGGTCTTTGGCAAGCTCGATTTCTCCAACCTGTTCATCGTGCTGGGCAACGTGCCTCCAGGCACGGGCACCACACTCGACGCCCTCAAAAAAGCCGGTGTGCCAGTGTTTGCCTATGGCAACTTCCTGACCGTGGCGGTCAACTTTGTGATCCTGGCGTTCATCATCTTCATGATGATCAAGCAGATCAACCGCCTCAAGCGCGAGGCCCCTGCCGCGCCCGCCGCGCCGGTGGCCCCTCCCGAAGACATTGTGTTGCTGCGCGAAATTCGCGACAGCCTGAAGAAGTAAACCCTTGGGCCAGCGGCCTTAGTGGCCGCATAAAACGCCACCGCTGCGCTGCCGCCACCAGCCGCCGGTGGCGTTGGCTTTTTATGGTCGCGCCGCCCGCACACCCGCTTCCGGGCTGGCGCAATTTTTCAGCGGTTCGGTTGATATCGATCAGCGCTGGGCCCCAAGGCTTCAGCGGCTGACGTCATCCACACAGCGCCCGCGCCATGCGCACCGCCTCGATCAGACTGGAGGCATCTGCAACGCCCTGCCCTGCAATATCAAACGCCGTGCCATGGTCGGGGCTGGTTCGCACCAGGGGCAGGCCCAGGGTCACGTTCACGCCCTTTTCCACCCCCAGGTACTTCACCGGGATCAGGCCCTGGTCGTGGTACATGGCGATGACCACATCGAACTCGCCCGCGCGCTGCGGGGTGCTGCGCGCGCGCATGAACACCGTGTCAGGCGCAAACGGGCCGTGCACATCCAGCCCCTGCGCGCGCGCCGCCGCGATGGCCGGGGCGATCACCTCCAGCTCCTCGCGGCCGAACAATCCGCCCTCGCCCGCATGGGGGTTCAACCCTGCCACACCCACGCGGGGCACACGGCCCAGGCTGCGCTGCAAGGCGGTGTGGGTGATTTGCAGCGTCTGCAGCACGTTGTCCTGCGTCACCGCCGCAATCGCGTCGCGCAGCGACACATGGATGCTGACGAGCACGGTGCGCAGCTCGTCATTGGCCAGCATCATGCGCACGGGCATCCGCGCCAGCGGTACCCCCTGGTGCGCAGCAGCCTCTGCCTGCAAGAGCTCCGTATGCCCCGGGAAGTCCACCCCTGCAGCCGACAAGGCCTCCTTGTGCAAAGGGGCTGTCACCAGCGCTGCCACCTCCCCACGCAATGCGGCACGCGCCGCCCAGACCACGCTGTCCGCCGCGGCACGGCCGGCGGCGGCGCTGATCTCGCCCCAAGGCTGGGGCCCCGGGATCCCAGGCAGTTGGAGCACGGGGATGCAGCGGGGCGGAGCATCCGCTGCTTCGCCCGGTGACCCAATCTGCGCCACAGGCACACCGGGCACACCAGGGCGCGTGATGGCGTCCGCAGCGCGTCGCACAGTGGCCAGGTCACCGACTACAAAGCAGTGGCGCAGCGCATCGGGCGCATCACGAAAGGCCTTGGCCACGATCTCGGGGCCGATGCCGGCGGGATCTCCCTGGGTGATGGCGATGGGTTGCATGGGTTTGGAGCCAAAAGTGCTTGTAGCGCTGGTTGTTCATGCGCTATCAGCTATGAATAAATGAGCAAAATGGACCGGATATCCGCACGATGTGATTGCTTGCCGTGCGGCGTCTTGCCATGGGCTAGGCGGGGTTGTCGATCTCGATGAACTGGTGGCTCAGCCCGCACTGGTCTGCCACATGCGCCGCCACGGCGGGGGCACCATAGCGCTCCGTGGCATGGTGCCCGGCGGCAATAAAGCCCACCCCTGTCTCGCGCGCCAGGTGCGCCTGGGGCTCGGAGATTTCGCCGGTGATGAAAACATCCGCCCCTGCGGCAATGGCCGACTCGAAATACCCCTGCGCGCCGCCCGTGCACCACGCCACGCGGCGCACGGGGCGCCGTGCAGCGGCACCACCGCCCACCTCACCCGGCGACACCAGGGTCACGGTGCGGCCGAGCGCCTGGGCAACATGGTCGGCCAGAGTCTGGACATTCTCGAAAGCCGCGGGCGCTGCAAAGCCCAGGTCCTGCTCGCCAAACCGCGCATCGGCGGCAAAACCCAGCACCCGGCCCAGCTGTGCGTTGTTGCCCAGCTCGGCATGGGCATCGAGCGGCAGGTGGTACGCAAACAGGTTGATGTCGTGCGCCAGCAGCAGTTGCAGCCGCTGCTTCATCCAGCCCGTGATGCGGCCATCCTGCCCGCGCCAGAACAGGCCGTGGTGCACAAAAATAGCATCGGCCTGCGCGGCAATGGCGGCTTCGATCAGTGCACGGCTGGCAGTGACGCCACTGACCACTCGCCGGATCACGGCCTTGCCCTCGACCTGCAGGCCGTTGGGGCCGTAGTCCTTGAAGCGCTCGGGTTGCAGCAGGCTGTCAAACGCCTGCAAAAGTTGACTGCGGTGAATGCTCATGCCGCTATTGTGGCGCGCCGTTCGCGCCCCCACATTCGGAGACAATCCTGTGTGAGAGGGAGCGCCCAGGCCGCCACGGCGAACCTGCAGCGTCCACCTCCATCGCCCACACCCTGTACTACCACCGGCAAGCACCTTTCATGAAGCGACTCTGGCTGTTGTTTTCCCAGTCCGTGACGGTCCTCGTTGCGGCCTACTTTGTTGTCGCCACGCTCCAGCCTGACTGGCTGGGCCGGGGCACCACGCGCTCCGGGGCGGGTATTGCGCTGCTGGAGGCCCCTGCCACGCCGCCGTCGCAGCCCGCGGCGGGCAGCTTCAGCGGTGCGGCGCGCAAGGCGGCGCCGGCCGTGGTCAGTATCAACACCAGCAAAGAAGTGCGCCACCCGCGCAGCAACGACCCCTGGTTCCAGTTTTTCTTTGGTGACCAAGGCAGCCAGGCGCAGGCCGGCCTGGGCAGCGGCGTGATCGTGAGCCCCGAGGGCTACATCCTCACCAACAACCATGTGGTGGAAGGTGCTGACGAGATCGAGGTGACCCTCACCGACAGCCGCCGCGCCCGTGCGCGCGTGATCGGCACCGACCCCGACACCGACCTGGCCATCCTCAAGATCGAACTGGACAAGCTGCCCGTCATCGTGCTGGGCAACTCCGACGCCCTGGATGTGGGCGACCAGGTGCTGGCCATCGGCAACCCCTTCGGCGTGGGGCAGACCGTGACCAGCGGCATCGTGAGCGCGCTGGGCCGCAGCCAGCTGGGTATCAACACGTTTGAGAACTTCATCCAGACCGACGCGGCCATCAACCCCGGCAATTCGGGCGGTGCGCTGGTCGATGTGAACGGCAACCTCATGGGCATCAACACCGCGATCTACTCACGCTCGGGCGGCAGCATGGGCATCGGGTTTGCCATTCCGGTGTCCACAGCCCGCATGGTGCTCGATGGCATCGTGAAGGACGGTCAGGTCACACGCGGCTGGATTGGCGTGGAGCCCAACGAGCTGTCGCCCGAACTGGCAGAAACCTTTGGCGTCAAAAAAGCCACCGAGGGCGTGATCATCACCGGCGTGCTGCAGGACGGCCCCGCCGCCCAGGCTGGCATGCGCCCGGGGGATGTGATCGTGAGCGTGGACGGCAAGAGCGTGGGCAATGTGTCGCAGCTGCTGACGGCCGTGGCGGCACTCAAGCCGGGCCAGGCTGCGGCGTTTGATGTGCAACGGGCCGATAAGCACGTGGAGCTGAGCATCAACCCAGGCGT
>Ga0207976_100186_pt1 | contig 40995 bp, 46 predicted proteins | sample LakWasMe94_HOW11_2_FD_183916 | JGI IMG/M metagenome (GOLD analysis project Ga0207976, IMG submission 183916) | Freshwater sediment methanotrophic microbial communities from Lake Washington under simulated oxygen tension - Sediment Metagenome... | ecosystem: Environmental > Aquatic > Freshwater >...
TTTCTTCGAGAGCGGTGCATCACTGCAAACGGAAAACCTGTGGGTGAAGTGTGATGCCTGCGGGGCATCCAGAAGCATGGCGCACGCCTTTGGAAAAGCCGGGAAAGAGAATCTGCCAGGGTGCCGAGGACGCCACCCGCATCTGGATCACTTCGACAACGAATGCGACGAGGAAGCGCGCGCCGTTCTGTTGGGGGCCACGAATAGCTGGTTCCCCATCACGCTTTCGGCGCTTGCGATTCCTCAGAACAAAGACCCGCTTAGTCAATTGATCCAGGATGGCTGGGATTTTTTCGAGGATCTCGATTCCGAAGCCGAGGTGTCGCTGACGGTAAAGACCTTGAAGAAGACTGGGGCGTTGCCTGGAATCGACAAGTACGCTGCAGCTGCGATCTGGGCGGCTATCGAGGCGCATCGCTCCGGTGGCGGGCAGGAGGTCGTGGGTGAGGCCGACATCAAAGGGCCAGAGTGGGATGTTCTGACAGAGGCCAACCCGCCCACGGACTACCCGCACTTCATGAGCAAGAAGGTCAGCACGCCACCGGGACTCGGTGGCCATATCAGTCGAGTCTTGCTCCTTGAGCGTTTGCGCGAGGTGAATGCGCTGCTGGGTTTCACTCGGGTCGAAGCCCCCGAAGAGTCTGGTGACCCCAGTGAGCGACCGCAGATGGCCAGTCTGTCACGCAGCAAGCCGGATTGGGTGCCAGCCAATCAGGTTCATGGTGAAGGAATCTTCATCCAGTTCGACGAAGCCGCGCTCGTCACGTGGGAGGCTCTGGATGGTGTGAAGAAGGTCGACCGGATGCTCCGTGGTGGTCACAAGGGGTGGCGCAATTCGCGTCATCTCGACCCGAACGAAGGCTACCCCGGCATTCGTTATGCGATGCTGCACACGCTCTCACATCTATTGATTCGAGAGTTGGCGCTGGAATGTGGATACAACGCCGCGAGCATTCGTGAGCGCATCTATGCCGACACATCGGGCGACAGCCCGCAGGCAGGCATCCTCATCTACACGGCAGCAGCCGATTCGGACGGAACGCTGGGCGGTCTCGTCGATCTCGGCAAGCCTGAGAACCTTGGCCGTTTGCTGGAGCAAGCACTGAATCGCTCGAAGATCTGCTCCTCTGATCCACTCTGCTCGGAACATGATCCGGAGAAGGATCGCTCCCTGCATGGTGCTGCCTGCCATGCGTGCAGTTTGGTAGCGGAGACCTCTTGTGAGCGTGGCAACCGCTATCTGGATCGCTCACTGCTAGTCCCGACACTCGAACGCGCCCACGCTGCGTTCTTCAAGGGTTTCTGACATGGATGAGCTCTTGGATGCCATTGCAGCCTTGGTCTCTCTGGTTTCACCTGAAAAGGTACAGGCCGTTGCCGCCCGCGTTCGTCGAACCGAAGCCAGCAAAGCTGCGTCGACGTTGCCGAGCGTGGTGGGAACCCCGGCGGCCAGTACCGTGGTCGAGCAACTTGCGACCGCGTGGCAAAACACCGAAGTCGGGTCAGACGAACTGGCATTAATGCTTCTCGCTGCCAGCCATGTCTACACCAAAGCCGCTTCGGAGCAATCCACCGAACTCGTGTGGACCGGCCCTACGACACCTTTCGTGTCAGCGCGTCGAACTGAGCAGGCACTTCTGCAGGTCATCAATTCCGCTAGGGAGTCCCTGTTCATCACCAGCTTCGTAGCCTACGACGTGTCGATCATCGTCAATGCATTGAATACCGCCGCTGAACGTGGGGTGAGCATCACTATGTTGTTGGAATCCTCGCAAGACCATGGCGGGAGCATCAGTATCGACGTCATTGGCAAGATGCGAGGCTTGGTGCCTGGCGCACAGATCTATGCATGGGGCGACAAGACCGGTGATTTTGCGGACGGCCGAGTGCACGTCAAAGTCGCTGTCGCCGACAAGGCCTCCTGTTTCATCACCAGCGCCAACCTTACTGGCTACGCCATGGAAAAAAATATGGAAGCTGGCGTGCTAATTTCTGGAGGACCAGTTCCTCGCTTGTTGGCTGATCATTTGGTTTCTTTGCACCAAACAAAGATTATTCAAATTGCTTGACTGCTATCAGCACTCAACGCTGCTGCTTCTGCCCGGTCGCAATTGGTAGAACGCTGGCGCTCTCGAACTCCTGGAGCTCTCCAATGCGCTCAACGGTTTCACCGGCCTTCTCTGCAGCATCAAGCGCCCGAGTCGTATACAGGCCCCATCCTGGCCAAATCAGCCAAAAGAGGAACGTCAACCCCCCAGCAACGGCGGCCCTCATCTCCCATCTAGCAGGTGAAGAGACAATTTGGGCTATCAGCATCAGCCAAATAGCCAGAAAAATCCCCAGAGCAGACATCGCGAGAAGCGGGTAGCTCCAACCTCGACGAACCTGCACCTTGTCGTCGACGCGAACGACATCTCGGTTCAGAGCCAGAACGCGAAGGTCAGACCTGGATGCCCCGGCCCGTTCGCTAGCCTCCAGGACGCGAATGACAACAGGATCGGAAAGTCTCCAGTACCTGGCGCCTTTTACAAGCTTGCGATGCCACTCAGTGAGCTGACGTACGGGCATTGAGTCCTCGCCGAACTCCTCCAAAGCATCTGCCAACTTTCTCTCATTGCGCTGAATCTGCCACTCTGTCCACCAGACGCCGGACCAAAAGCGATCACGCGCTTTAACAAAGCCTTTGGCCGCATCCTTCAATCTAGAAAAAACAGCCCTCATCAAGTGCCCGTCAGCCTGCGCAGCTCATTGCGCAATGAATCCAAGCTCTGGTCCTGACTGCTTTTGTCCTTGAGCGACGCGCACAAGAGTTGAAAGAAGCGAGCTCGAACTTCCAGTGGCAGAGGCGCGCCATCTTCATCTACGCAGAACTCATCCACGATCCGATAGATGTTTAGCAGCGCTGGGTAGCTGACCGTCAATGTGTCGCCACCGGCAGCGGCCTGCCGCGAGCCGATGACCAAGAACGACACATCAACACCAATTCCGCGCAGCTTTTCTAGGTAAGCCACATCGGGGGATCGGATGTCGGTCTCATAAACGTGCTGAGTGGTGCGGGCAACACCACCTACGTCGGCAAATTGCGTCTGACTTAGCCCCAGCCGCTCTCGCTCTTCTCTTAGCCGGCTCCCGAACGATTGGGAGTTGACGCAGCCGGGCGGCTCGCTATGATGTCCTGAATTCAGAACAAACTTTCCCGTTTTCGAAACTTTTTGACCTGCCATGACCCAAATCGTACCAGTTTGTACTGTTGCTGACGTACGCGATGAGTTCAGGAAACGCGGGATCAGCGTGAGTGAGTGGGCGCGTGTACACGCGGTTTCGGCCCAGTTGACGTATCAAATTCTTGCCGGCCGCAAGGTGGGTCTCAGGGGCCAAAGCCACGAGATATGTGTGCTTTTGGGGTTAAAGCCTGGCCTGCTTGGCAATGTCACCGAGCTGGAATTCACCCACGCCCCACTTGAGAGAGACCAGGTCCACAACGCCAGAAGCGTCGAGCCTACTCCATAGCACCAGCCAGATCCCTCGCCATGAAAAACCAACCGATGCCACACAAGGAGCCCAGCATGTCGCCCTAATCACAAGCTGGGAAGCACAACGCCCCGAAACCGTTGAAGCGGTGGCGGGGCGTTTTGACGTGCAAGCAAAGGGATCTGCTTGTCTGCATTGTCCAAACGTACAGACGCGCTGTCAAGCGCGAGCGCTGCGGGCCAGCTCGCGCCTACGTACTGCTCTCCCACTCCCTCAAAAAGCCCAATTTCGTCCGCCACACAGCGGCGGTGGCTACGTGCGCGCCCCTCGCGGGCAGTGGAGTGAAAACATGACTGCAAACCTATGACTTGAGACGGCCCTCGCCGTCACCTGACACCCTGCGAACCCATGGCCTACGTCCATCGAAAGGCAGCGGCTCGCAGTCCAGTTCATTTATTTCAACGGCATTTGCCCCTCACTTTTCGCAGGGGCAGGCCTTGACATTTTTCAGAGAAAACATGAGAGCAAGAAGAGTCATAACCCGCAGCGGGCGCGGCATCCGGGGAAAGTTTCCCAGCAGAAAACTGCAAAAGCAGGTTCATTGGGAAACGCCTCTTGAGCGAGATGCAGCGCTGCTGTTCGAGTTGCACCCGCTCATTGCGTGGTACCAGGAACAGCCGAGCGAAGAGACGTACTACGACGAATGCGGAAAAGTCCGCATCTGCTATCCAGACTTCTTGCTCCGCCTCGCCGACGGAAGCGAGGCGTGGATTGAAGTGAAGCGCAAAGTTGATCTTTCGCGCACCAAGATCAAGCGAAAGCTCGAACTGATCGCACTTCGGTTCGCCGAGCAAGGACGAAGCTATCGAATTCTCAGCGAGGACCAAATTCGCCGGGAGCCGCTACACACCAATCTAGAAGAGCTATGGAAGGCCACGAGAGCCGTCCGGATTGACACGAGCGTGCATTCAGTCGTGAACGGTCTGAGCAATCACCGGCTCTATACAACGGCGGAGCTATCGGTACTTTTGGGCGACGAACAAATGGTGGTTGCGCTCATCGCGCGCGGCCAACTGCGGACAAATCTGGAGCTGCAGCTCACTCCAGCGAGCAAGGTATGGACCGCACTGAACAAGGAGGCCGGCGATGGTGCGTTTCTCCTTTAGAAAGGGCCTTCGGTTCCTGCAGGGCACGAAGATCTGGACGCTTCTCAAGCGTACGGCTACCTGCAAATTGCAATTCGAACACGAAGACTCCGGCGACATCGAAGTCCTCACGGAGCAAGACGTGTATCGCCGCTGGTCCGATGCGACCTGGGAGGTGGACGAAACGTCACTTGGACCGACTAAAGAGCTCATCTACCTAGCAACACCCAAAGATCTTCGTTCACTCAAGTCAGAGCAGCAAACAGAGGTAAAGCGAAAGCTCGAATACCTGAACCGAGCGCAGAAGCTCATGATGGAAGCGCCCAAGGGCTTTGTTTGCGATCCGGAGCGCCTCACCAAAGCTATACAGGTCATAGCTTTGGAGCAGGGCGACCAGACACCCCCTAATTGGTCCACGGTTTGGCGGTGGTGGTCTGCGTTTAGGGCGACCCGTTGCTTTTCAAAATTGGTGGACCGCCGCTGCCGCAACCATTTCAAGACGGACCCGGTCCAATACAGCGTCTTCGAAGAAGTCGTCAACGAAGTCTTCTTGAATAAGCAGCGGATGCCCGGCAAAGCAGTGGCGGAGGGCGTAGCAGACCGCTTCGCGCGAATGAACCGCAGCCTGCCGCCTGATCAACAGCTCAAGCCACCGTCCAAGTCCACCGTATACCGATGGCTCAACTCTTTGCACAGAGCTGTAGTGGACAGGGCGCGTGAGGGCGGAGCTCACACAGAGCGGGAGCTCCGAATTGTCACGGGGGCACTGAAGGTCAAAGACATTTTGGAACGATGGGAGATCGACCATACACCTTTAGATGTGCTGGTGGTTTGCCGCATCACACGGATGGTCTTGGGTCGCCCGTGGCTGACCTTGGTGATTGATCGGAAGAGCCGCATGATCATGGGCTTTTACATCAGCTTTCACGCACCGTCTGCATATTCAGTTCTATATGCACTGCGGATGGCAATCCGCCCAAAGGATGACCTGGTCGCATCCATCAAGGGGATCAGGAACCTCTGGCCCGCACGCGGTCTGCCCGGAAAAATTGTGGTGGATAACGGCATGGAGCTCCACTCGAATGCCGTAGACCTCTTTGCGTTGGAGGCAGGGATCGAAATCCAGTACTGCCCGGCAGCACACCCCCAATTGAAGGGCGCGGTAGAGCGCATCTTCAGAACGCTCAGCCAAAACTTGTTCCACCAGATGCCAGGCACCGTTTTCAACTGTGTGGACGAAAGGCGAGATTACCCATCCGAAAAAGCCGCAGCGTTAGACATCGACACCGTAACTCACGTCCTCGTCAAGTGGATTGTCGATGTCTACCACTGCACGCCTCATGAAGGCTTGCAGGGCAAAACTCCTTTATTTGTGTGGCAAGAACTCGAAGGGAAGCGAGCCTTCGAATTGCCGGCGTATCCAAAGCAGTTGGACTTGATGGTCGGCCAAATTGCGGACCGGACTGTTTTTCACTATGGAGTTGAATACGATCACATTCGGTACAACTCGCACGTCCTTGCCTCTTTGCTTGAGCGCTCGCGCAAGAAGCTTAAGGTTCTGATACGGGTCTATGAACACGACGTCTCGTTTGTCGACGTACTCATGCCATATACGGACGAGTACATCCGTGTTCCGGCGAATGACCAAGAGTATTGCGAAGGCCTGAACCGTCACTCTCACCTGCTCGTGCGGCGACAGGTGATCAAACGCTTTGGCGACGAATGGACCCAGCAGCAGCTGCGCGAAGCCAAGGCAGAGATCCAGCAAATGATCGCCGATGCGCTGCGCAGTCACAAAACTGCCAACCGCAAAAAAGCTGCAGCCTTCTCAATGCAGGACAGCGATGCCGCAACCGCAGCCCGTGCGAGCGAGGCCATGGATCAGGCGCTCCAGCCTCTGATCCTGGAGAAAGCTCCACCGCTTCCAGTCCTGGCTCAGTCCACGTTGCTACCTAAATTCAACATCAGTACCCAAAGCCTGGAGATGGCATGAGCAAATTTGAAAAACTCCGCATGCTTGGCCTTGCAAACAATGCAAACCCGGAGGACCAGACCCACTACATGTTCACAGTGCGCGATCGCATTATTGAACACGGCAGCTTTACGAAGGTTGTGCGATCTATCGCTCAAGGGCATGAAAGATGGACGCTTGCCAAAGTCCCCGGGGGGCTACTGATCTACGGGCAAAGCGGCAGCGGGAAGTCAACTGTCCTTCGGTACTACCTGCAACAGTTCCCACGCCAAGTTACTCCTCGGAAAACGATCATCCCCGTGCTGCGGGTGGTGGCACCCGAGTCGCCCACGGTGCGTTCTTTCACGGAAGCGGTGCTCGTAGCACTAGGGGACACAGCTGCTGCACGTGGCTCCGCCGCGGTGAAAACCCAGCGCATTATCCATTTCGTGAAAGAGTGCGAGATTCAGCTGTTCCTGATTGATGAGTTCCATCACTTCTGCGACAGCAAGAGCACTGAATACCGACGTGTGACTGACTGGCTAAAAAACCTCATCAACGAATGCGGTGTACCTGTTGTGCTCTTTGGCTTGCCGAGGGCAATCTCTGCACTCAACTCCAACGAACAACTCAGGCGTCGATTCTCTTCCCCAATACATCTTGCGGAGTTCGGATTCACTACCGCCGAGGAACAACTCACCTTCAGAAGCGTTCTCCAGCACCTGCAGTCACTCATGCCCTATCAAAAGGGATTGGATTTGAGTGATTCTGATGTGGCAATGCGCTTTCACTTCGCCACCAACGGCTTGATCGACTACGTGGTCAAGATCATTGATCAACTGGTGGTTGCATCGGCTGGTGATCCAGCCCCCACCGTGAACTACAAGGCTCTGCAACAAGCATTCAAGGTCCAGATCTGGGCAGATGTTCCCGACGCACTCAATCCCTTCAATCCGACCATCACACCTCGACGGTTAGATCAGGCAAACGAGCCATTCTTTATCTGGGATGACCCCACTGCCTACACACTAAGTCATCGCGCAAGGGGTGCGTCAGGCTCCGGAAAGCGGAAGAAGTGATGGATACCAGAATTCCGAACCTGCTGCTAGCACCACCGCTAGAAGCAACAGAAAGCTCACGCGCCTACATGTACAAAGCGGCGTTAGCGAATGCATATCCACGTCTTTACGTTGGCAATGCGCTTGCACTCGCACACTCGTTTGTGAGTCTCGTTGAAAACCGAGACCATGAGCTAAGCCAGAAACTCCGCTGTCGATTGACGCCGGAGCCGACGACCAGTGGCAAAGGGTCTCTGTTCTACCTAGGAGAGGACCAGCTACCTTTGTCGGAGATTCGCACCAGTGCCCGGAACGTTTGCCCACGCTGTCTATCCGAGGAGCCTTGGTCTCGCGGTGAATGGGAACTGAAGTCATACATCGCGTGTGACAAGCACGGCGTACGTCTAATAGATGTATGCGATCAGTGCAAACGCAAGCTTTCTTGGGACCGAACAGAGCTCCTGCATTGCTTTTGCGGCCGATCGCTCACCGACATAGAACCGCGAGGTGCACTGAGTTGGGAAACGAGGTGGTCTGTACAGGTTGGTCTTTCGTTCCGTGAATCTATCAGCAGGGTCCATCGCTTGGGATCGGATAGATCTGTTGATCCCCCAATGCGCCTATTCAAGCTTCTGGAAATGGCCGATGTGATCCGGGCAGGATATTTCTTCGCCAGCAGTTATGGGAATGGATCGCTACCCGTCTCCAACAACTGCACAGAACCTGCCGAGCTCAACACTCGTCGCGCTCGGACCTGATCGATCAGCGCGTCGATCAATCGGCATATGACCAGCTTACTGTTGCGACCATCCCCGCTCCAAGCTGAGGGTCCGAGCAGCTATCGCATGAGACTGGCTGATTCCAACATGGTGCCGTTCAGTGCGATTGAGCAAGAGGACATGTACGGAGTCGAGGATGACCCAACCGCCACGCAGCTCTGTCTGCGGTGGCTTTGTCTGCAAGCAGACACAGCTGTGTGGCTCCATCACAGAGCGCGCTGGTGCCCGCGATGCCTGGGCGATCACGGCTTTGGGCGTGTAGGCTGGGAGTTGCTTTTTGCAGACGCGTGCACTGCCTGCGGAAGTTGGCTCGTGGACGTTTGCCACCGATGCGGCGTCCCAGTTACGTGGCGTCGGCCATCCATGACACGGTGCCAGTGCAACGCCAATCTCTGTGAAGCTCCAACGAGCGCCGCCCCCCAAGCAGTTGTTCGATTGAGTCAATCCATGGAACAGCTAGTACTCGGTCTTCCGGAAACGGACATACCGGTGCTCACGCAGCTGTCCCCATTGCAATGCAGCCGGTTGGTCCGATTGCTAGGGGTTTACGGCTCTTCCCAACATGCGCGAGCGCCGCAGAAGATCGCTGCTGCAGAAGCTCTCGATGTCTCCTGGACGGTAAGTACTGTCGCGGCCGAGATGCTGGTGACATGGCCGGCAGGGCTTCACCATATGCTGGAGCGCCACAGCGACCTGGCCGCAGGCCGCGCGAACTCGGGACGATTGCCAGGCGTCTTTGGTTGGTTCTACCGAGCGCTCTACGGGGCCTTCAAAGATCCGGAGTTCAACTGGGTGCGTGCTGCCTTCGAGGACTACATCGCCGGTCATTGGTCTGGCGCGATGGGCCGACGAAACCTTCGGATGCCTGACTCACTGTGGTCAAGGTTGAACTGGGTCCCGATCTCAGCGGCCGCTTCTCAGACCGGTCTATCCAAACGGCGGATTACGGGCCTGATAGATCGGAACGAGCTTCAATCAGCACGGCGAACCACAGCGTCAGGACGCGAGTTTGTGATGATTCGTCAGGCAGATATCCAAACCTTGGTCATCGCTGGAAGCGAACACGTCTGCTTGGCAGAAGCATCTTCGGTTTTGGGAGTAAAGCGACAACGGTTGAGCAGGCTATTGCCGTTTCTCTGTGCTGACGCCAAGAAGTCAACCTTGCACGGCACTCCGTGGCTCATTCCAAAGGATTGGGTTCACAAGTGGACCGAAATTCTCGGTGCATTGGCTGAACACGACACAGTTCCTTCCTCGGCAATGTCGTTGGATCAACTGCTGCGCTATGGTCCCCTGGATGAGCAGCGACTCTGCATTTTGTTAAACGATGTCGAAGCCCGAGATTTCCAGCCCATTGGCCGCTACACCAACTCGGTTGGCTTGGCAGGGCTTTTATTCCATCGCGATCGCCTCCTCGAAAGGTATGGAGGCCAGCGGACCACCATCTTGCCCATCCCCGAAGTTGCTGTCCGACTTGGTGTGAAGCAGGAGGTCGCGTATGCCTTGGCGAACCTCGGCCTCCTAGAGGTCGAGATGTACACCTGCGGTCGTAGGCAGGCCCAAGGAGTGAGCACAAGGTCGCTTGAAAAATTTCACACTGTCTACGTATTGGGCGCCAACGTTGCCAAGTCGTTGGGCCGTTCTTCTCGCGCGGTGATCAAGGCACTCACCGACGACGCTATCGAACCGGTCGCAGGTCCTGCGCTGGGGAACTGTAGACAGGCCGTCTACTTGCGTAAAGACCTGGAGACGGTCCCATGGCTTGCTACGGGGAGTGGGACAAAGCCTAACCCTTGGTAGCGAAGTAGCCAGTCCCCCGACGCGACGGCCTTCATTGTCAAACGAAATAAGGGAATCTCATGCCCATACTTTTTTTGGATTTCGATGGCGTGCTTCACCCTGAGCACTGCCATGAATCCAAACACTTCTGTCTGCTACCCGTTCTGGAGAATGTCGTACGGCAGGTACCAGAGGTTGGACTGGTCATCACGAGCACCTGGCGCTTGCAATTCTCGCTAGACGAACTGCGCATGCACTTCACCCCTGACGTGGCAGCTCGGATCGTCGGTGTGACGCCGCAGTTTTGTAGCTTGAATGATGTTCCAAGCACCTTGGTCAGCTACGAGAGGGAGGCAGAGTGTCAAGCATGGTTGTGGGCCAACCATATTCCGCACGTTGGATGGCTCGCTGTCGACGATCGCTCTTGGCTCTACAGGCCGTTTTGCAAGTCGCTTTTTTTAGTGAATGGCAAAGAGGGACTGACGCGATCCACTGCAGAGCAGCTGTTGGTCAGACTACAGCAGTTGTTGTAGCGCAATGCCGTCAGGTCAATCTCGTTGATGGATTTTCCCGATGTGGCGGGGCATAGGCCAGTCGAAAAATCCACGTTGTTTGGCTACCGTGAGAACGACGAGCTTGAGAATAGAAGCGCGCTGGCCGCAAGCACTCGAAGTGTCATGAAGAGAAAAACGTCGCCCCCAGGAGCATGCTTTGTATCGATCGTAGCGTACGGGTTTACGGGAATCGACTCGACAACCGAGTTGCCATGGCAGTTTCCTGACGCAGTCGGAACCTGATTCGACAAATTTGAGCCAACCGCCAACATTGAGGCCTTACTTCCGATCGGCAGCAATCGCTGCGTGGCTGACCTAGAAGTAGTTGGCCAGCATCAGGCTGAAGGTAGTCGCCTATCACCAATTGGGTACCAATCAGAGAACCTGCTGTCGACGTTGGACAAGGAATGTCGCCGAAAGTAGCATGAGAACATGTCACAGCATCCAGCACCCAAACATCGGAGGAATTCAACGCCCCACGATTCGAGCAAGGACGATGCTTGGCTTGATGCGGTGCCAGTAGGCCGCGAGTTTGGAAGCCCGGACTATGAGCGATTGACTGCACTGGATCACGCAGCCTTCGCGGCCTTCCAGTCGTGGGAGCGGGCGCGAGTTTGGCTGATAGAACCGAACTCTCAGCTTGATGGAGCTTGCCCGGAGGACGCTGCCAGAAGCCCTGCTGGATTTTCCAAAGTCATGTCAATCCTGATGTCGTCAGGGTGCCGTGCCCATGAGGACTTCATGCGCGAGATTGAGGCTTTGCCGGTCCAAGATCGAGACAGCCTCAAAGGTAGCTAGTGGCGCGCGATGGCTGGGATGGAAATGACTATAAAAATGGATGCTGAATCTGAAGACCAGATTCGGGCAAAAATATCACCATGACGACGACACCTGCGCGCCTCACGGCAGCCTATCATTTGGCGGGTGGGCCGCATTCGCGGTGAAAACTCATCGTCGATTCGTTCGACCGTGCAGCCCAAACCGGCGAGGATGCATTAGCAATTGCTCGCGCCATGGCTTCAAATATGCGCAGCGGACAGCCGCTATAGCGTGATCCCGCGCGCTAAGCACTCCAGGGGTTCTACTTTTTGGTGCTCGTAGCACTTCCTCCTATGCGCCAAGGATAGGCGGGATTGACTACCGAAACGAGGCCGCCTAGGGATGGCAACTTAGGCCATGTCTTCCGCATTTTCATGGCCTATATTAGAACCCTACAGCCCTCGACTTCCGGCGCCAGTTAACCAGGGCGCCAGACCGCCCAGTACATAGTTCGCCATGTCAGACGCTCAATACGACACCCCTGAAACTTCATGCTTTCTTCGAGCATTCTCAATGGCATGGACGAAGACTTTGGATGACTACTGCGGACGTACTTTAAACGGCGAACACAGTCTTCAGGCAAGCCTGTATCACCATCTGCGCGGGTGCCTGCCTTCAGGCTTCAGGGTCTTCTGCGAAGCAGTTGTCCACTTCGGACCAAACATGGCAACGGAGGCAGGCAAAGATAAAGCCGTAGTTGATCTACTCGTAGAACATCAATCCAAGGTTATTGGAGCCATCGAGATCAAGTTTACGCCTCGGGGCAAGCCTGCGGACGAGGACATTCGTAAGGACTTGCTAAGCCTGTCCACGTTGACCAGTCGGCGTGCCAACGCAGACCGTGTTCGGATAGAGATGCCGCGATTTCGCTCCGCCAGTAACGAGTCGCTGGCACTCTCCATCCTTCCGCAGCGCAAGCTCATCTTCGCAGCCTACTGTTCCGACAAAGCTCATAAATTCGACAAGGAGAGTTTTTGGGACGATGCTCGGTGTCCGGATATTGGCTATTGGGCCGAGCGCACCAAGATTCCCCCCAACTTCGGAGTAGCTTTGGTCAAGACGACTTTGGAACCAAATGCTGAGCCGGTTTTCTTCGGCCCTCCCTTCGAGCGGCTAGGCCTCTGAATCTCTCGCTTCTCGGCTCATCGCAGGCACTGCGAAAACACGTGGCAATTGCTCCGGTCGATGCGGGCAGACAGCAAAGGCGCGGACGAGTGCCTTTTCGCCATGTCCATCCTCACGGGAAAAGACAGTTCCTGTGGAGAACTGCCCCCTTCGGCAGATCCTTGTCGGCAGCAGCCTGAAGGGCCGCTATCTGGGCAGGAGTGAGAGGCCCATCGTCGGGTTCGTAGGCCTTTTGAGCTGCAGTGTCTGACTGGCCTCGCAGATCTTGCTGCAAAGCAGGCTCAGGAGCATTGATAGGGCTATCGGAGGATGGATTTGTCATAACGATCCAATCAATCAATGGAGCCGGCGGGGCCATTGATGTGATCCCTCCCTACGTCTAACTGCCATGGGGAGCCGGTTACAGCATTGAGGCCTCAGGTTGCCCAAGCGCTATCACCCACAGTCCACTGCAGCTCATCCACCACCCTGCGCATGATCCACACACACTGCGCATCGGTGCACCATCGCTTGGCCAGCAGGCCCTTCAATGCGGCCTTCACTGTCGCCTCCTGGTTGCCTTCGTAGGTGGCGAGTTTTCTTTGGCAGTAGGGCACCATCTGCGAGACCAGATCGTCACACATCTGGAAGGCCGCCATGACCTCGCCAGGCGACGTGCCCGGGGCATAGAATTTCCCACCTTCTTCGACCAGGTTCATCTTGGGCTGGGCACCCGCAACGGCAGAAGGCACTGCGGTCACCGGAAAGTCTTCCGGTACCCCGGGATAGTTGGCACGGTCCATCGACATATCGACTCCTTGCTGGCTGGTGCACCATACAACCGTTAGCTGGTGCGGTGCAATCAAATTGCCTTAGAACGGCGCAGGCGACTCCATCAACACCACAGCCTAAGCCCCACCGTACAGCACCTCCCCTGAGTGCATCACCGTCACCCGCTAGAGCTCGCCCTCCTGCGTGATCGAATACCTGGCCCCACTTTGGGGTACCGTCCATTTGTACATTCTGGATGCGTCCATTTGTACATGGAGGTAGCGTCTATTTGTACATTCAAAACACCGCTAATTGAGCATCCAAGCCGCTTCGCGCGGAGTGCTTCTCGCAGGAAATTTTGATAGCTTTGCCGTTGATGGTTCTCGAATGACCGGTCCAAGATCACAGCTATTGCATTGCTGGGAACCCTAATCGACACCATCCAGACCGCCGTCAAGAAGTGCGATGCCGTGCAGCTGGGGGGAGTGGGATCTCCAAGCCTGCCAAGCGTGCAACACGCACCGGCAAGAGCCCGTCGATCGGTGCTGCGCTGAAGGTCCCTACGAGCACGGTGCCGAAGTTTGTGGCGGGTGTGAAGTTCAAGGCCGTGGTGGATCCCAAGGCTGCCAAGCGCAAGGCGGACAAGGCTGGACGACGCGTTCGGACTCCACCGAAGCAGACCGTCATGGGTTCAGGCCTCTGACGGTTTTGTTTATTGGACCAAGAAGGAGTACAACACCGGCGGTGCGCCCGCCCCCTAAATGAGCCATAAGGCGCCAAAGTTACTATTGGGCCTATGAATACGTTTTCCAATGCCTTTCGCGCTGAAGTGGTTCGCATGGCTCGCAAAGAGCTCAAGCCTGAACTCCAGGGCATGCGCAAGGCGATCACCGGCCATCGCTCCGAGATCGCAACACTGAAGCGTGAGGTCAAGGCTCTGACCTCCCAGCTCAAGGCCACTCAACGGCAGGTCAAAGCAACGGATGCACCCAAAGCCAAGGTGATCGCTGAAAAGGCCACTCCCGAGAAGTCAAAAGAGATGCAGTTCGATGCTCAGATGTCGATCGACAAACGCGCGGCACTCGGCATCACACAGAAGCAGATGGCCCAACTGTTGGATGCGTCCTCGCTGTCGGTCTACAAGTGGGAGACGGGCCATGTTCATCCCCGGACTGCTCAGCTGGAGCGCATTGCTGAAGTGCTGAAACTGGGCAAACGCAAGGCGTTGGCATTGCTCGATCTAAAGTAAGCAGTGGACGTGGGCTGGGCTGCTCCACCATGTATTCAGCGGCGACGGTACTGCTCTCCCGGTGATGAGTCGGTGCGCTCGTCCGCCAGTTCGAACAGGCACTGCATGTAAGGCTGTACTTCGCTCCATCGGGCGCGGTCTTCATAGAAGCGCGACAGATTGCGCGTCGCCTCCACAGCATCTGGCCACTTCTCTGCAGCGCTCACGCGTGTCATGGCTTCCCGGCTGTCTTGTTCTCGTGCAGGCTTCCGTCCTGCGCACCATAGGTATGGAATTCGACGATTCGCCTGGGCTGAGCCAGGCCAGTGTCCTGCCATATGCCAATTGGAGCTGAGGTCTCCCGCGAGGCATGGGCTCCGGCGAACAAGTCCTGGACCGTGTGGAGCACCGAGCCGAATACCACGCGATGCAAGTACGGGAGCAGCTTGTCCTGACGCCCCAGGATGTAGAGGTCCGAGACTCGCCACTGTGTGCATCCAAAGTGCTCCTTTAGCGTAGCGTTGTCGATGTCTCGAAGAAAGGTGTCGGGCTTGATTTCGCGCGAGGACACCTTCCAGGCGAATTCCAGCCAGTCCAGCACCTTGGCCCGGGTGGCGCCAGGGTGTACTCCCTCCTCACTCGCCATGGCATGCAGGAACTGCAATTCACCGAAGTGCAAGCGGGTCATCACATTGCCGTGAAGGCTATCTGCCGAAGGGAGCAATGAGTACGCCTACGCTCAGCCTGGGCGCGAGCAAAGCGAGGCGCCGGAGTGGTTTCAGACCTAAGCTTGCTTGCCTGCATACCCCGGCAGTTGCAGATACTTGGGCTTACTGGTTGATTTGGTCAAGCAGACCAGCCAGCAAAGCAGTGTGGCGCTCGCCTGCGAGTCCTTCGGGCAAGAGATGGCGTAGGACGCTGATTCGACTTTCAGCTTCTTCCTGACGGTGGTCCGCTTCTGGGCCATTACTTCTAGGGGCTTGAAGCGTTTGTACGATCTGGCACCGACGAGCTTGTTGTGCGCGTTGATGAGGTGAGCAGGTCCTTTTTTGGCGTCATAGGCCAACTCCACAACGAGATGCAGGTAGTACCGCCCGATGATGTCTTTGCTCGTGGATACAGGCTTCCTCAGTTTTTGAATCGCTGTATCGCGTTCGCACAAGATAGTGGTAGGACTTTGGCACAGGAAGTTGGCCTTCAACTCAACCACTACAGCCTGTTTTACGAAGGTGTCATGTGGGCACAAGGAGATGTCAAACCGCTGGCCTTCCGCTTCTGTGAATGCCAGGCAATTCGTCGACATCTCCAAAAAAGGGAGCAAATGCGCGCGGATTGCAAATTCAAATCCACCATTGCGAGCCACGGTAAGGGCGCCCTTGGATTGGGCCCAGTTGCGAAGGCCCGCGTCCAAACCGTTCATCAGATCTTGTTCAAAAGCCATAGAAACCTCTGAGAGGGCAGCCTTCAGAGGGATTCGTCCGGCCTTCCCATCGCATTCATTCTCAACGACAAGATCTACTCACCACTTGATATCGTTCGCTGCAGGCGTTTTGAGGAGCTGATTAATCAGGCTGAGCAGCTTGCCTGGAACATCGTGTCTGCGCCCGTTAGTTCGCAGCGGATGCTCGAACTGCTCATGGCGGTATCGCCGTTCTCCTGTGCGCCTGACGGGCTCGATCGTTCCACCGAGCAGTAGCCACATCCTGTCTGCCAAGTGCGGGCTGGAAGTGTGCAGAGCGACGGGTTTCATTGCGCATCCCTGCGTTTGTAGGTCCTGCGCGGCAGCGGTTCATCATTGAGCAAAGCCCATATCTTGGCGTTCTCGCGCGCTGCCATATTGCCGGCCGAGGTTCCAGGTACCAACTCGTCTTCGATGTAGCAGGCGGCGAACAGGAAGTCCTCGCCCAAATTGACGCGGTAGATTCCGCCAAAGCCAGCCTCTTCCAAGTGCGAGCGGATGTAGAAGAGCGGGTCGTCTCGCACCGCCTCCATTGCCTTCAACGGACTGGTGGGCATCTCTTCGAGAGACGCTCTCCCAGCCTTGTTGCTCGCGATCTTTGGCACACCGAGGTGCTCCAAGAAGTAGTCCGTGCTGCGCAGGAAAACGATCAGGCGCGTCATGAAGGCGTCTCGCAAGACGTTGTGCTCGTCCAGTACCTTTTTTAAGGCATCGATCGTGATTTGTCGAGCCTCGATGTTGACAGAAACCAGACCTTTCTTCTTGAGGTCTTTGCTGATCTCTCGCTTGGCCCGGTGGGACTGCTTCAGCCCCTTGAGGTCGGCGCGCAGGTGCGGGATTTCACGCTCCAGAACGTGGTCGAGGAATGGCGCTCGGGCCAGAAACAGGTCCTGGGTCTGTTCCTTGAAATGAGTCCAGAGCTGTTCTGGAACTCGGAAACTGATGCTTGGCTTGGTCATGTCAGTCGTTCAGTGGTTGGGATGACTTAACTTTGACATAGAGGTTTTCCTGGATATAGACATTATTTTTCTAGGTCTGCCCCACGATTTGGTAAACGGTGGGACCGAATGCCCGCTGCATTTCATTGTGGTGGAGAAGCTCCCACAACGAACAGGTTGTCTTTCACCCACATGGCCCTCAGCGAGTCACGCGTGAAGCGCTTTTGCGCAGGCCCGGCTGATCGGAGTGCTTTGTCGGGAGACGACCAAGCCCTGGCAGGCGTAAGCGCGGATGAGAGGTTCTGCAGATTGGCCCGCACGGACCAACCACCCGAATGCGCAAGTCAATGGTGTCCGTGCCAATGCCCGATTGCGGTGTTCACATCAGTTGCTGTTCTGTATTTCGACGGCGTTGATGGGGTAAAAACGGTGCATGACTAGTCTTGCAAAAGCACGATGGCAATTGTTGAGTATGACGATCGCGTAGTACCGTCGCATGGTGACGCGACAGGACCTGTGGCTCTTCTTGTGAATGAGGCTCCCGGCCCATCTGAGGCTTCCTCAGGTACTCCATCATTCGGGCAGCAGGGCGCGAACATATTTCACTCATTTCGAGCTGCTGGTATCTCGTGGGCCTACGCCCACGCGAGATTTGTTTGGCCGAAGAACGGCGAAGCTAGCCAATCAGAGCGGCATGCGTTGAAGGCGGCTTTCCTAGCCGACCGAGCAACATACGTGACCTGTACGAATGCGTTTGCACGATGGCCACATCCTCAGGGCAATCCGGTAGGCTTCTGCGCTCCCCTCGATTCCGATGTGCTCTCGGCTGACAATCTCAATCGTCTCAAGGTGGAGGTTGCACTGACTCACAAGGCGATATTGGTCTGTGGGCGTAGCGCTTATCTAGCATGTGTGGGAGCTGCGTTGGCGGCTCCAGCGAGTCGAGAGCTGACCCTGCTAAATCCGGAGGAGCTGTCAGCGTTGAACGAGCGCCTTGGCTCTAGTTTCACGCGTGGCTGGTACATGGGGCATACACGAAGGTGGTTGTCGCATGGTACTAAGACGGCGAAGACTCTGGGGGAGGTCGCAGGCCATGTCGGCTGGAATGTTGTGCCACATGCAACTGCGTGACCGTTAACTCCGATGTTGAACTACCGCTTTCGTCCGCATCCACCGACTGCCTCTGTCAGATAGAGCGCGATAGACGGGAAAACGCAGTTGACAGCAATTGCTTCAGAACTAACCCACGGCGTGGCAGCTTCAGGCTGGTAGCAGCCGCCCGGGTCTTAACTCTTGAGTGACTCCGCACACCGGGACCAGTCGCTCAACTTTCGATAGGGGAGGCCTAAAAAACCTCGGCATCGAATGTCTAGTGCGAGAAGGAATCTGGGCGAGAGCGGAAGACCAAGAGGACTCAAAAGCGAGTTCCTCGGCGGAATGAACTTGTCGGTGCTCCGGAATCGAGTTAGTTGCGCTGATCGTCCCTCTTCCACGCCCGTCCAAGCTCGGTGTGCCTGATCGGCATCGATGGTGCGAGGCAACGCGCATCTGTCTCCGCCGTGCCGTGGGCCGCGACGATCACATGATTTTTGAAGGAGTGATGGGCGCCATGGCTGTCCGTGAAGAACGTCTTGCCGCTCGCCTTCGGCGACACATCTAAATAGGGCCCTCGGGATGCGAAATGAGTATTTCCAGTCCATGGGGAACTATGGATTTTCATGCCTCGTACCCTTACCGTCCCAGATTCAACCGTCCTCCGCACTCTAAGCGTATCCTTGAATCCATCTACCCGCCGTCGGTGTGTGGATCACCGGGGGATTTCTTCTGACGGAAACAAGAAGCGCCTTTCCTGCTGCGTGCGCACTTCTGGGCCTCGTTGCTGCCACAAGGCGCCAATGCAGCAGAATTCAAGTACCTGCAGGGGGGCAACATGAGCACACCAAAGGTCATCTATCTGACGGGAGCGCCCGCGACAGGCAAGTCAACTCTCAGCCGCAACCTTGCCCGGCTCGTGCCTGAGCTGAAGGTGTTTGCCTACAGTGAGGAGCTTCGCACGCTCATTCAGCGCAAGTCAGCTGGCAGTGCAATGACTGAGGATGACATTAGGAGGCACTCAGCGCTTGTGGTGACGCCGCAGGACGTCAAGCAACTTGATGATGAGCTCGTCGAAATGGTTCAGCGGGAGCGCGCCCAGAGGAGCATCCTGATTGACTCCCATCCCGTGACCAAAGAGCAGTACGGGTTTCGCGTCACGGGATTCGACGCTCCAACGATTCAACGCTTGAATCCGGACGTCCTGGTATGCCTGTACGCCCCGGCCGAGGTGATCAGAAATCGCATTCAGGCTGACTCCATGGGGCGCCCGCTTGTCTCCGAATTCGAGTCCGACATGCACACGCACCTACAGGCCGCAGTCGTTACCCAGTATGGGGTCCTCACTAGCAAAGCCGTCTACTTCTTTGACAGTAGCGGCACGCAACACGGACTCGCGGAGGCCGTCTTGACGCAACTGCGTTAGGCGGCTAGCAGCGAAGGCTGGTACAGGTACGCCGAGTGGCTGCGTGACTTGGGAGCCTGCACTTTAGAGTCGAGTGGACCGCCGAGCTTCACAAAGTAGGGAAAGACCAGCTCGGCCATGAAGGAAACAGGGTAGGTGGTGCAGTCCGCCGTGCCTTGAGCCAGCTGTTCGACAACTGCAGTGACTTGCGAGGCGCCCAACTTGTTCTTGCTCTGAAGGTTTACAAGCTCTTCATAGCGAAGGCTGGCCAAGTTAAGAGCGCTCAGTGGTGAAGAGGAGCGGCACACCAGCGCGTAGTGCGACCGCTTGGTGCGACCAGTCTCGCTACCTTGGCGGCTCGTTACCTTCACGCCCTCGGGAATAGGCCAGTCTCTGCCATCGAGGTCCAGTGCCTCCGACCACACAGTCAGTCCAGAGGGTGCGACGTCGATTGCCTTTGGTTTGCTTCGCATGGGAGAGAACAACACGACTGGGCGCTCTTCCAGGCGGATGAGGTCACGGATGGCGGGGCCAACGCTATTGCCGATGCCCCAAAGGAACATGCCGCCGGTAGCTAATCGCTCTTGTTCCTTTCGCGCAAGAATGCTGTCGATTTTTTCACCTGCTTCGGTGCCGAAGCGGGTCCAGCAGAAGTGCTTTGGCAGCATGCGTGCCTCCCCAGTTAATTCAATTCACGAATATGCATTTATTCGTTTATTATAGGGTTTATGAGCGGAACCATCAAGGACCAATGGGCGGAAATGCGTGCCACTCTAGGCAAAAGTGGACTGACACAGCCGCAAATAGGGAGTGCAGCAGGGGTGAGTCAGCCCGCTGTCTCTCGACTTATGGCAAAGTGCCCAAAAAGAAATGGCGGCGCATTCAAAAAGCTATGCAAATATGCAGAAAGTCAGCGCGCATATGCGCAGGCTACGTTGCCGTTGCCCGTGGAGGACGTAGCGCTGGTATCTGCGATACGCGAAGTGTGGAACGGAACACCTGAGCACGCTCAAGCATTAGCTGCCATGATTCGCGCAGCAGGAGCTGCTGCGCGTATAGCAATGATTTAAGAATGGCAAATAACGCTGACAGGCTTGTTCACCGCCTCCTTGACATAGGCATGTCGAAGGAGATGGTCGACTTGTCCCTACCAGAATGGTGGGTCGCCGAGGACTACGAGTCGCCGTCAGCGCGCGCAATGGCCTCGATGCTTCTGGCCAGGCGACTGAACTTAGACCCAACCACCCTTCTCGACGATGAAGTCCCGGTGGGGTTCCTTCACACTGGCGTCAGTAAGTTTAAGCACATGCGCCTGGCTGAAGGCCCGCGCCGAGACGCACTCGTAGGGTTTGTTATCGGCGTAGGCCGCATTCTTCTGTCGATGGCAGAAGACGCGGGTAGTCTCGTCGTGCCGGCCGATCCGCTAAAGCTGCGGAAAGCCCTGATATCTGGGCGCCCTTTTGTCTCCTTCGGAGATGTCATCACCGCCTGTTGGTCACTCGGCGTGCCTGTGTTGCACCTCCGGGTGTTTCCTGCACAGACGAAGGGCGTGACGGCTATTGCTGTGAAGCTAGGAGGTCGGCACGCGATTTTGGTCGCCCGGGAGTCAGGGTTTGATGCTCAGTACATGTTCCACGTCGCCCATGAACTTGGTCATATCGCACTTGGACACCTAGGCGAAGGAGGCGCTATTGTCGACGCTGACCCGAACGACCCAGCGAACAAACGAGAAGAGTTGGTAGACGACGAGGAAGAACGCAGTGCTGATGCGTACGCTCAGGTACTGTTGACGGGCTCTCCTTCGTTCGCAGTGTTCGGACCGGGGGAAATTTGGGGTCGCCAGCGGCTTGGCACTGCGCGCGAGCTTGCAATCCGAGCGCAACAGCTCTCGGGTGAGCTTGCAGTGGACCCAGGCCATCTCGTAATGGTGTTCGGGCACTCAACTGGAGACTGGGAGCTGGCATTTGCCGCCGCGAGGCAACTGCCCCAGCAGCCTCACAAACCAGGCTCATTGGTGAACCGTGTCATGTGGAGTCAGTTGGGCGAGCTGCAGGGAGATGAGCAATCAATTGCGTTCCTGCAGGCGGTGGCACCGATATGACGGTTTCTGTGCTGCTTGACAACGATGTTGTCATCAAGTTGGCGAGGATGGATGCATACTTGGATGCGCTTTCCAGCATGGAACTGACACCTCGACAGGTCGGCTCTCTCAAGCCGATGCTGCGGCACATGGGGCTGTACGACAACAGTCGTCTCGTCCGCTTTACGAACAACGCAGCGGAGGCGGCTCGGCTCCTCGCGGCATTGAAGTCTTTCGTCGTGATGGAGATGACGCCGCAAGAAGCTGCACTCGCGACCAAAGTCGCGAAGGCAGTGCTTTCAGCTGGGTTGGACTTCAATGAAGGCGAGCTGATGATGTGCGTGGTTGCGGTCAGCAGAGGCAACCTAGACTTCTGTACTGCAGATAAGCGCGCACTGAACAGCTTGCCGGGTGTTGAAGGTTGCTGGGCAGATGTAGGGAAGATGCGCGGCCGATGCATTTGCTTCGAGCAGGTGTTTTACGCCTTGTGCCGCAAGTTCGGTTTTGCACGTGTCACTCAGGCCGTGGGAACTTGTCCCACTACGGAGAAATCCATGACGCGACTTCACGACGTCTCAGTTGCACGCGGGCAAGACTATTTCCTGCGTGCACTTGAGCGATACATCGAAGACCGAATCGGCCAGCCTGCGCGCGGCTGGCTTAAACCGTAAGCTCAGCGCAGCACAACGGCGTACGGTTCGGCCAGTTCGGCCGATAAGCAGAGAGCGATTTCAGTCTTCCGCTCGGCCAGACCAGACCCTGGCGAGTACACCAAGCAGGCTTTGTCCACATGCCCCCGGATATATTGGTCGCCGCTAAGTCCTTCCTTATTTCCGATTCCAACGACCGTGTCGGACAGGGACAATACTCCCTCAATCGGGTCTAGGGTGGACACAACTAGGGCGTAACGTGAGCCCAGAACGTTGACCCCCTTGGGAACAGGGTAGTAGTTCTTTCCATCAGGGCTGAATTCTTTGGCCGATCCTTCAGCGTAGTGGCGAGATGTGATTTCCTGCATCAGTAGCCGGACCTTCGTGCCTTTGGCCGTCTGTTCCTTCACAAAGGGTTGCACTGCGTTGTACGGATGACAGCTACTGCCGCCATAGCCCCAGAACGACACGCCCGCATCCTGAATCTCTTTACGCTTTCGCGCAATGATGTCCTCAAGAGACTCGTTGGCGTGAACGCCCACCTTCATGTAGAGGAAAGAGTCGCCTTGCTTCAAAACGCTCATGATTTGCCTTCCAAGTGTTCGAGGTTGTAGGTGCCATCAAATGCCTTGCCGTAGTCGACACGGTTGGTCTCGCGCACGTAGTGCACGCGAAGATTCTGCGAGCGACCATAGAAATCCTCTAGCCGTGGTGCATGAAGTCCGTAGCTTCGGAGTACTACCTTGCGGTCCGGCAGAGAGCGGAAAAAAAGATTGCATGACCGTAGGTCGGGCGCATCGTCGAGATGGTATTCGTGCAGTTTCGTCTGCATCTCCTGAACATAAAAGCCCTTCCCTAGGGCGAAGGCCTGTGTCTCAGCCAGCACCTTTTGGGACCATGCGACGGTTGGGTCATCCGCAATCACCACCACTCCAACGGCATCAGCGCTTGATGCCTCAATGCAGCGCTCAACGAAAACCTTCACACTTTCCCCTGCGTTGTGCGCACCCCATGGCGGATTTGTGTAGAAGGCGTTGAACTGACCAAGAAGTTCAGCGGGAAGTTCGTCGATGCAGTTGTATAGGCGCGACTGGATGCGATCTGAAATGTCTTCTCGGTCTGCGAAGCGTTCGACGGCGCGCACCATGCGCTCATCAAAGTCGAGAACTAGGATGCTCTCCGGACCTGTCTCAAGTACCCCGCGTTTCATGAGGTAGGCCAAGCACAAGCTGATGCTGTCCCCATCTCCCATGAAGAGCAACTTGCGTCCAGCAAACCTCTGCGCGATAAGACTTGTCTGCAGGACCATGTCGCCAGCCTTCATGTAAATCTGGTCGAACTCTCGCAGCGGCTGCGGCCGGTTCTGAATAACATCAGACACAGCATTGATGGCAAGTCGCAAATCAAGCTGGCCATTCGCTTTAGACATCTCTTCCTCCCCGGCTGTTTGACTGTTCAGTTCTATAGCATGCACTCTCTACAGCGCGCAGTAGGGAAAACGTTCGGTTGCTTGCTATCTTCTCCCGTGCCTCCCTAACAATCCGGATGATCACGGACACGACCGGCGCGTCGTGGGTTGCAAGGTCTGGGTAGCGATCGTATCGGCGCAAGCCATAGCTCAAGATTCGAGTTGCATAGCATCGCGCACACTCCGGTGCGAACTTCGAACGGGAGCGTCTACCCGTCCGGTGCGGCGTCTTACGCGTCGTGCTCTGCCTATATCTGAATAGAGCTGAGTGGCGCCTTTGTGAGGGCGGATTCAACCGGTCGATGCAACACATTCGCTGAACATCTCAGCGGGTGTGTGAAAGCCAGCGTCTTGCGCGGCCTCTCATTCAATTGTCTCGCTATTGCATTGAGCTGAAGCTGTGAGAGACCCGAGAGATTCATTCCCTTGGGCATGTACTGCCTGAGTAAACCGTTCGTGTTCTCGTTGCTTCTCGTCGCAAGGATAAGTTTGCTTGAGCTAACCTGCAATTTGCTCTGGTGACCACAGCATTCGCAGCTTGTGAGCCACGATTCGGGCCAGTGCACGGTTCTCACTGAGCTTGCAGCGCTTTGGGCGCCGCGCACGACCCCGGGCTACTTCATCGGCCTGGTTTGCACGGTAGCCATCGCAGTCGCCATTACGCTTGATCTCTCGGCTGATGGTCGATGGTGCTCGCCCGAGCCGAGTTGCGATGGAGCGAACCGAATCGCCACACCATCGCCCGCGAGATCTCCTCGCGCTCTGCCAACGTCAATGCAATTGCGGCACGTGATCGCTCAGGTGGTCGGAATCCAGCCGTGACAGGACTATCATGAGGTAGGCCGACGTATGCGAACGCAAGGACGTTCGAAAGGCCAGTGGTATTAGAGGGGGAGCCCAGCGCGCAGGGCGTATCGCATCGCGTGGGAGAGTAGCGAAGGGTCAACCTCTTCAGCATGCTCTTTAAGAAACTCCGCGGCCACAGCAGAGAATTCTGAATACCTATCAGTGGCAGGTTGCATCTTGGTCCGCTTGAAGTGGACCCCGTCAAAATCGGCCAGGAAAAAGCGGTTCACTTTGTTCCCATGCGATAGCAGCAAATCGAACAAAATCTTCCCGGCAACACGTCGCTCTCTCAGGTCCTGTTCAATCGCCCCCAACTCCTCCAGCGGGCTTATCGCGCCCACAGCAAACACAGCAGCGCCTAAGGAAGGCCCTGGGTTTGACGAGACGAGGAAGTGTGAGTTCAAGTGACGGTTTTTCTGAAAAATTGCTCAATGGTACCAAAGACGTCAAAAACGATGGCTTTTGCCTCCTCCAAGGTGGCGAGTACGCGAGAGGTCTCTGGGTTTGAGTTCATGTGAAAAAGACCGTGGCGTTGTTTGGCATAGAGCGCGTAGCAATGGGCGAGTTCTGTCGCCGTCGGCTCTTTCGCGTGAGCCGCTGCCGGCGCCCTCATGACGTACTGGTGACCAACCACCGTCGCTACGAAGTACTCGCCAAAGTCTTTGAAGTACGAAAGGTCGAACCCTGCGTTCGTTAACTGACCTTTCAACATTCCTTCAAGCCCTTTCAAGGCGGGGAATGCAACTGCAGAAAATTCCGCAAGAGGCAATTGCGTCTTGGTGAGTGCCAACGCAGAAGCAAGTTGCATCCTGACGGTTTCCCCAAGGTGAGCAATCGATAGTGGAAGATGTCCTGCAAGTTCATGGTCCACCGCGGCCACGGTAGTTTTGACGCTGTAGCCCTTAAGCTGGAGGTCAACGGCCTCGCCATAAGGCAAGACGTTAGTCAGGAAATCCAATGCGTGGGCCGCAAGCATCGCATGTCGACCTTGAAGCTGCAAGGTCCCATTGGTGTAGCTCTTAATAGTTAACGTATCACCTTGCTTGCCAACCAGCTTATGTTGCTGATAGTGCTGGCCGGCCGTTTCATCAATAGATTGCAGCTCCAAGGTCTGCAGATACGCCAAAAAATCATCAACGCGTTCCTTGGGGACTTTTCCTAGGGACACCTCTAAACGAACGTCGGCCTGCACACCGCAATGTTGTTGAATGTCAGCGCATATGGACTCGAACCTTGCTTTGTCTTGGCCCGCGGCGCACGAAAGCGTTGTTGTGCCATCCTTGTTTTCAAAGACAACCATTTTGAAAGGAGCTGCGTCTCCAACGGTACTGAGATGAAAGCAGTTTCCGGCCTTCACATACGTCGATGGTCCTTGAGTAAGTGCCTCAAATCTAGGCTGAATTTGCGCACGATTTAGACGCAAGCTCGAAAATGGATTGTTGGACGCCATGTGCTCCGTGGTTCTTTCTGGGCTGGATTGGTTGCAAAAGTTCGAATTTGCGATTCATTTTAGTTCTCCCCGTTAGCATGTGACTTCAGCGGCAAGGCGGCTTGCATTGAGCCCTTGCCCCCCTTAGCGGAACGCAGGGTCTATTCAAAAAGGCATTGGGCCGGCATTTCGTTCAATGGGCTCCCAGCTATTCAATGACAGGTATGAAGCCGACAGCGTGAGTTCAACGACGGTGGACCGAACGGCAGGGAACGCTGCAGAACCGACCTCGGCGTGGCGGCTTCAGGCTGGTCAGAGTCGTCCACGGTAGGCAGTCTGGCCGGCTCCTTTGATCACCACGGTCAATTGACGTGCAGCGCCGCTTATGGCAGCGCCACCTTCATAACCAGCCGTTCAGTGCGCCGGCGGCCGTGCCCCCGTCTGGAATGACTGCCCTGGCTTCGGCTGGAAGGACGGTACGCGCCCGCTGCTGTCAGTCGCCTGGCGAAGTTGAATGGCGGCGGTGCGGCTGCCATCTCGTCGTTCTGAGGGTCCACGACATCTGCCATGGGGACCAGACTGCGAGCCGCTGATCTTGAGTGAAGCCGCGCTGCGAATCTTTGAGCCGGAGGTCCGGAAACTGGCGCAGCAGGTGACGCAGTACAAAGTCCATCCGAAATCGAGTGGACTCTTGCGCGTCAGTGCTGTGACTGATTCGTTCTCGATATGTCATCTGCAGTACGCTGCTCAGACCAATAACAGAAAGCAGGGGGAACAAGTGGGAAGCAAGATTCAGTTGATGCTCAATGGTGAGCAGAGCAAGCATGCAGACGCGCTTCGCGCCTCAATCGGACCAGCGCGGCACCTGGACTGTATAGTTGCATTTGCGAAGGGCTCGGCGCTCGACCTGATGCTGGAACCACTCAAGAATTCTCTTGCTCGAGGCATGACAGCTAGGTTTGCCATCGGGCTGAGCTTTCACCTCACTGAGCCGACCTTGCTCCGGAAGCTTTTCAGCCTCTCCAAGCGCTTCCCCTTGGAGCTGTACCTGAGCGACACCGAGGCAACGTTTCATCCCAAGATCTATGCCTTCACATACGCAGATCGATCCACGGTCTTCGTGGGGTCGGCCAACCTGACGGCCGGAGGCCTTTCAAACAACTACGAAGCTTCAGCTCGTGTTGATGGCGCAGATGGGGCGCTCGCCGCCGAGGTGGCGGCGCATTTGGATGAACTGATCGAAGAGGAAGTCGTCGTACCCGCGACCAAGAAGAGGATCGACGACTACGCCCAGGAATTTGCAGTGCAAAGGGCATGGCGCGAAATGGCCAAGAAGCGCGCGGACAAGATCAATCGCGAAGAGGCTACTGATCTGAGCATCCTGGCCTACCAGTTGGAGGAGATGAAGCGTGATGCATCGGAAAGCGGCTTCGTCGCGCATCAGGCAAACAGGGCCCGGCATCTTGTCGAAGCGAATGCGCGCTTGCGGGCAATGGCCGCGTTGCGAAGCCCTACCACGGCTGCATTTCTTCCAATGTACGAAGACCTCTATCACCGATTCCACTCAGGCGGTCTACACAGACAGAATTCCAGAATTGCGGATGAAGCGTCACGCTTTGTGGCTGCGCTGGTGGACATCCTCGGGAGCGGCAAGCCGCCACCCGCTCAGGCCTTCGAGATACTTCGCCGCCACTTCCTTCACATCAAGGGTGCGGGCGTGAATCTCCTGACCGAGGTTCTGCATGCGATCGACAACAAGCAATACGCGGTCATGAACCAGAACGCTGTGGACGGGCTGGCGGGCGCGGGTTTCGCCAACTACCCGCTGCACCCGGCGAAGACCAGCGTTGACGGCAAGCTCTACGCTCGCTTTTGCGAGGAAGCCTTGCACGTACGACAAGAGTTGGGTTTGGCCAACTTCTCGGAGCTCGATGCCCTGTTCAACTACGTCTACTGGAAGGAAGATGAGGACGACGACGTGGATGGATAGATTCCACGCGACAGAGCGTATCTCAGGTACGTCCGCTGAACTGCTGATAAGTCGTTGTCGATGTTCGTGCGCTGCTGACCGCTCCCGGTTTGCCCAATCGCACGTGCCGCCGTCGGCACTCGGTCGGAACTTTGAGTTGTGAGTTCATGCGAAGGTGAAGCCGCCGTTCAAGCAGTGCTCACGCCAGATCTTGATCGTTTGTCAGCTGTGCTTCGCTTAGCGGTCGTTCAAGCCCGCAGCAACGGCTGGATCGGATGCCAGCTTAACCATGCCAACAGTGCACAGGCCTGGCAGCCACGAACGGCTCTTGGCGCTGCGAAGCGGCCGTCGATCAGTTGAAAACACCTGCTCAAGCAAGGCCACGTCCTCCACCGAATACTTGCCTCACAAGCTACGTGGGTTTAGTGTCCAAGGCCGCAAAGCAGCAGCCCAACCTATTGCTCAATTCGTGTTGGACGTCAAGGTTAGACAAGCCTGTAGTACCTTCGCATGCGATCAGATTCTGCCGACAGGAGTCAGGCCAACCCTCCAGATCGTCATCGAGAGCGATCCAATGCCGGGGCTTTCTGCGTTGCGCGTCTTCTAGAATTTGCACACCCCGGGGTGTAGTTCGGAACATGGACAGGTTCCAGGGATCCACGCCATGGACACGCTTGTGGTACGTCCCACCAATGAAACGGGCACGCAAGGAGGCCGGAAGGCGCTTGAGGGTTGCGCTGTATCCGGGACGAATGCACCAGGTGCTGCTCAGTACCAGGGCGACTGCTGGATAGGGTTCAAGCACCGCCTCCAAGATGGGAACCCATTCGAACAAGGAATGTCCTGCAGCCTCATACGGGCTCATGTAGATGCCCTTGCGTGGATGCCAAAGCACCTTTTCATGGTGGACGACACCATCGAGGTCGAGGTACAGAACAACGTCCGCGCTGCGGGGAACTGACGCAGGGAGATACGGGGAGTTCTGGCTAGAGGGCATAGCCGTGGGTATTCTGCATGGTGTGAAATGGTCTGCGTGGATGGCGACAGGTTCAGACCGGACCGGCGACTAGCCAACTCCCTGCCTATGCTTACGAGTACGCACCGGATTGGGCTCGCGAGAGCAAACTCCTCACTACCTCCAGGCCATCGGGCTCCTTGAGTACATCGATGGGTCTCCGATTTCCCAATGCTGGGACCACCCCAGTAAGCCGCTGGTCTAGCCACGCCTTTGCATCAAAACCGGTTTGTTCTCCTGACTCAGCGAGCATGCCCTGTACAAGCTCGGTGAGAGCGGAGATGTCGTCTTCAAGGGCCATGGCTTGCTCCGTGGAAATGGCTGGGGATCAGTGTGCAACCCTGATGGTGCAATCCTTGGGATTGAGCGTCAAATTTTGGTCTATAGAATGCAATTTTTCGCTGGATGCAGTTGACGTTTCCCTGTAGTTTTCAGTTCCAGAAGCAACTGGAGGGACTCATGCAACGAAGCGTCTTCATTTCGCTCATGACCGCAACGGTCGCGATCAGTGGGTGCGGCACCATGCCGATTGATGACCCAAATCAGTCAGAACCTCCACTGAGGCTTGCGACGATGACGCAATCCAGGTTGGACGCTGAATTTGCCCTGGAAAACAGGCACGTCGCCAGAAAAGCTGATGGCACTCAGGCTCCACGAATCGGCTTGGCCCTTTCAGGCGGGGGAACCAAGGCGGGGATGTTTGCACACGGTGTGCTGCATGGACTTCAACAAAGTGGTGTGCTTAAACACGTACACGCAATATCGACCACTTCAGGTGGCGGTTATGCAGCATATTGGTACTTTTCCAAAAAAATGGAGGCGGCTCGCGCTGAAGGCCGCGAGCGATTTGATTTTGATTCCATTTTTACTGACTGCGTCCCACTTTGGCTCGTTGCGGAGAAAGACCTACAAGGTAAAAAATACGAGAATCTACTTAACGCAAGCAAAAGCGCACGCGCGTCGGCTGTCCGGGAGTCCCGAGAGCGGGGAGTCAGTCAACCTGCACCGGTTTGCGACTCCTCACGGCATGCAACTGCGGGGGTGGCCAACGGTGAATACGACCCTTTCCGCTGGCAAGCCCACATAGTCCGTTGGCCTGATGTTTTTAATCCCGAGATTACTCGTCCAACGGGAAATCCTCAAACATCGCCCAAAAGTAAGCTAGTCAGCTATGGATTTCACTCTGTACTAGAGATTGGAACCGGTCTTTTCGGCATGGAGCCCTCCGTGGTGACAGCCTATGAGATGGGGCTGGAGCGCACCTGGGGTTTGAACCCCAAGCGTCGTGACATAGCTCTCATAGCCAGCACCCCATCCGAATCGCTTACGGAAGTGTCATTGTGGTCATATACCAATGCCGTGGGGTCCAACGGTAGTCTCAGAGTAGATCCAGAGAAAAATCAGTGGAAGGATCTACGAGCCCTCTACGATAAAGATCCCACTTTGCCGATTTGGATTCTTAACACTACACAAGGCACCAAAACCAGGATTCCGAACGCCCACAATCTTTTTGAGATTACGCCCTTCAGCTATGGATCTTCGCGACTTGGCTACATTCAAAATCCCCCGCCCCTGAAGACCATCACTCAAGGCGTGCGGGCGTCAGCTGGCTTTATGGATCCGCAGAATCTATCGCCCAGCGTGGGCACTGCAATGTATGAAATGGCAGGCCTCTTCGTTAGAGGTGTGCAATGGGGTGTGGATATCCCCGTGACGAGGCCCTCGGATGGCATTCGCGGTACTGTGCGACTCAGTGATGGGGGGCCGACCGAGAATACTGGTGCACTTAGCCTCATTCGGCGCGGCATTTCTGACCTGATCATCGCTGACGGCGCGCAAGACGCTGAAGGGCGGATGGAAGACCTCTGCAACTTGGAACACCTGCTTTCGCTGGAAAAGTTGTCGATGACCTTCGCCGCTCTTGAGAATTTCAATTTGCTGTGCGAGCGCTTGAGAAAGAATGAAGCAAAACAATTGGCATACAACGTTTCCGCATGGACCTCACCCGTCATTGAAGGAGAGATCACTTGGCCACCAACGGCCGCTGAACCAAACCGAAGAATTAAAGTTTATGTAATCAAGCCTGCGTGGGACGAACTGAAGATTCAGGCACTGGTCAACCGGAAGACTTCTTTCGAAGATGAGTGTGGCACTAAGCCAAACCAAGTCAACTGCTGGCTACCCATTTACTTCTTCCACGATAGAGGTTCCACCATCGATAGCCACAAATATCCTTCAGGCGAGAATTACTCTGGAGACGTTCAGACTCCACTGACAGGAGCTCAACGAGACTACATGCAGTTTCCCCAGCACGGAACAGTTACCGCAACCATTGACTCGAGCACTTATCGCTTTTGGGCATATCGCGAGCTCGGACGCAACCTTGCTGTCAACCTTCGCTACGATGAAATGTCCGGCCGTATTAAGAATGAAGGAATCCAATGCCTTCAGCACAGTGCATTGGCAAGAAAACATGGACTGAGGCCAATCCACAGACCCATAACAAGTAGCGGTCATGCAGGCCCTCCCACAGAATGCACCCCGATTCCAACGAAATCGCAGTGACGCAGAAACCAGAGCACCCTAATTCCCAGCCAGCGGGGGACCCACTCCTAAGGAAGCTGTCATGACGATATCGCTATCTGATGCTCTGTCGCACTACCGTGCGGTGACAGACACTTCGCACCGATACTGGGGCTATTTTCAAGCGATTGCTGCCAGCACAGCTGCTTTCGCTTTGGGCGCTAGTTCGATGAAGCATTGGTTCGAGTACGCAATGCTCACACTCGGCTTTGTGATTTTTGCAGTGCTGAACATGCGACTTATCTTGGGCGCACAAGAAGACGCACTTAAGATTGCCGAAGGGCTAAAGTCCTTTGTGCAACGTGCAGATTCCGGTGTTCCGTTGGATTTCCAGCCGATCTTTCAAAGGCTAGATCCCGATTCGAAATATAAAGTCGGCTCGTGGCACGCTCTCATTTCAGCGGCCACGATTGCGGTCGTGTGGGTACGCTATGTACATCCATCCTAGGTTTGATGGTGCAATATACGATACAGCTGCCGCTTTAAGAACTTCAATACGCATAGCGACTGCAACTTGACTGGCCCGTCTTCACCTTTACAAGACTCTCTTTGCGACGATCCCGTACTGGCGCTCGCAGATCGATCCGACGAGTTCGAGGACGCCATACTGGCCTGCTTTCCTTCGACAGGTGTGGTCCTAGCCATTGAATCTGAACAAAACCAATTGGCCTTGAGCGCATGCCACCTGTGCATTGAGCATTCCAAGGTAGTAAGAACTGCATTTGCCATTGACGCCCCGAGCTCTGCATGCGGAGTTCTTCGCCTTCAATATGAGGCTCTGCTGCGGGCCTCATGGCTCCTCTTCGCGGCAACTCCAGCACAGATCGAAAAGCTAAGCAGAGAACTGACTCCCGAAGCCGAGCTTGCAGCCAAAAATCTCCCGAGTGCTAATGAGATGCTCTCAAAGGTATTGGCAGCAGCCCCGGCAGGGTTGACTGCGCATCTGGCGGAGTTCAACGAGTATTCACGACACGCCTTGAACTCGTATGTCCACAGCGGCATTCACCCGCTTCGCCGAGTGCGTGAGGGATTTCCGGTGGAGATGGCAATGAATCTGATTCGAATCTCCAATGGGCTCATGCACATGGCTTACCGAATGCTTGCCAATCTCATGGGATCACAGCGCCGAATGGACAAGGTGACGCACTTGTATAAACAATTCACCGATTGCTGCCCCATGGCCCCGTCGGGTGAAGCGTCCGCAAAGAGCTAGTTCGCGGAATCTAGACATTCCCGGCGGCATTTGGATAGGGCTCAGGGCATAACAACGACCCTTAATCAATCACCTATTCAGTGTCCGCTCCGCTCGCCTAAAACTGGCACCAGTAGCATGTCCTAGATCTTTGAGTTCAGTTCAGTAGTGGCCTTCACCCACTAGACGGCCGACTTTTGCGTGGAAATTAGCACTCAAAGTATCCGTCCTGAAATCAAATCTCCCTTCCTGTTCTGACTGGAGATTCACCATGGAAAAGCGCTGGTGCAATGCGTGCGGAGAGTCGTTTGAACCCCGGCCTCAAACCCCTCACCAGTTGTACTGCGCAAAGCCAGAGTGTCAGCAGTCACGCAAACGCTTGTGGCAAAAGACAAAGCGCAAGACTGACGATGACTACCACGAGAACCAGGCTCAGGCCCAGTCTAGTTGGCGCAGGGATCATCCAGATTACTGGCGCCGCTACCGGGAATCACACCCCGAATACACAGCTGCCAATCGGCAACGTCAGAAGCAACGCAATGCTCGGCGCTCCGCTTCTTTGCACGCGTCCCCAATTGCAAACAGTGACGCGTCACCACAAGCCTTGCCCGTATTGGGCATCTTCAAACTCATTGCAATCGCCCCAGCTACGTTGGCAGGACAGCAGGAATGGGTTGTCCAGATCAGCTTGGCGCCTTGAACCTGTTCGGAGACGTGTGATTGCAAAGAGAGGACTTCATCGCCAACAGATGATGACGCTGGTAGTGTGGTGTTGCCGTTGCTGACCCGGGAGATGTTTCCAGGTAGCCGATGACCTCGTGGCGCAGCACCACGAGTCTGTTGAGGAGCTGCACGATGGATAAAGGCGATCTTCCATTGCCACAGAATGGGCAATCGAACTTCCGCGCGGCGGAGTACGTGCGGATGTCGACCGAGCACCAGCAATACTCCACACACAACCAAGTCGCTCGCATTCGGGAGTACGCCCAGCAACGCGGCATCGAGGTGGTGAAAACCTATGCCGACGAAGGCAAGAGCGGGCTTCGGATTGCCGGACGGCTTGCCTTGCAACAGCTCATTGAGGACGTGGAATCGGGTGCTGCGGACTTCTCCATCGTGCTCGTCTACGACGTTAGCCGTTGGGGACGCTTCCAAGATGCGGATGAGAGCGCGTACTACGAATATCGGTGCAAGCGCGCGGGTATTCAGGTGGTCTACTGCGCGGAGCAGTTTGAGAACGATGGCTCGCCCATCTCAACCATCGTCAAGGGCGTGAAGCGAACCATGGCTGGCGAGTACAGCCGGGAGTTGTCGACGAAAGTGTTTGCAGGCCAGTGCCGGCTGATCGAGTTAGGTTATCGACAAGGAGGGCCTGCGGGCTTTGGATTGCGCCGACTACTGGTTGATCAGACGGGAGCGAGCAAGGCCGAGTTGGCACGTGGTGAGCACAAAAGCTTGCAGACCGACCGAGTCGTTTTGGTGCCTGGCCCCCAGGAAGAGGTGCAGGTGGTCCAAAGCATCTACCGATGGTTTGTCAATGACGGCTTGTCTGAGACGGAGATCGCCTCGCGATTGAACTGCTCGGGCATCCGCACCGATCTGGGTCGCGAATGGAACAGAGCCACTGTTCACGAGGTCCTCATCAACGAAAAGTACATCGGCAGCAACGTCTACAACCGGGTGTCCTTCAAGCTGCGCAAGCTGAGAGTGGTCAATCCTTCGGACATGTGGATTCGCAAGGAGGACGCCTTCCCAGCCATCGTCGCCAAGGAGGACTTCTACACCGCGCAAGGAATCATCCGCGCGCGCTCGCGCCGCTATTCCGACGAAGAATTGATTGAGCGACTTCGCAACCTTTATCAGCACCGCCAAGCGCTGTCTGGGCTCATCATCAATTCAACCGAGGGCATGCCATCCTCTTCGGTCTACGCCCATCGCTTCGGCAGCTTGGTACGTGCTTACCAACTTGTTGGCTTCGTCCCGTCGCGCGATTTTCAGTACGTCGAAATCAATCGGCATCTGCGCCGGATGCACCCCGCCATCGTCGTGCAGACTGAGGAGAAGATGGCGGCGCTGGGCGGTAGCGTAAGACGCGATCCGCTCACCGATCTCCTGTATGTCAACGAGGAGTTCAGCGTCTCCATCGTGCTGGCTCGTTGTCGGCGCCGCGAGTCAGGACAATTGTTCTGGAAGATGCGGTTCGACACGGGACTTGCGCCCGATCTCACGGTAGCGGTACGTCTTGATCTCTCCAACCAATCTGCTCTGGACTACTACTTGTGGCCCAGGCTGGACTTCGGTAATCCCCGCATCAGTTTGGGAGAACGCAATCCGGTGGAACTGGAGAACTACCGGTTCGACAACCTGGACTACTTCTATGGAATGGCAGCACGGACCCGGCTGCGGAGAGCGGCATGACCGAGCCGCTTTCGCTGCCCGAGCTGCGCATGATCCCGATGGACCGTATAGAGATCCTGAATCCGCGCGAGCGCAACCAGCGCAAATTCAGCGCGATTGTGGAAAACATCGGAGCAGTTGGTCTGAAGAAGCCTGTGACAGTCACACCGCGTCCAGGCGAGGACGGTGCAGAGCGCTACGTACTGGTGTGCGGCGAAGGGCGATTCAAGGCATTCCAGCAACTGGGGGAGAAACGCATTCCAGCGCTTGTAGTCATGGTCTCCGACGAAGATGCGTTCGTCATGAGCCTTGCGGAGAATGTCGCGCGGAGACGGCATCAACCACTGGAACTGCTGCGCGGCATCACGTTGCTGCGCGACAAAGGACATTCCGTCCAAGACATCGCGCGCAAAACCAACCTGCACGAGTCCTATGTGCGGCACATTCTTGAGTTGGTCGACAAGGGGGAAGAGCGACTTTTGGTTGCCGTCGAACGCGGCAAGATGCCGATCACCGTGGCCATTCTCATCGTTGGTGCCGGCAACGACGACAAGGCAGTGCAGATGGCAATGCAAGAAGCCTACGAATCTGGCGAGCTGCGTGGCCCGCAGCTGATGTACGCCAAGAAGCTGGTGGAGCGGCGCCAGTTCCTAGGACGCTCCATCGCGCGTTCCACGCCTCGGAAGCCTGTCGACATCACCTCGTCTAGCTTGGTGCGTGCCTACAAGACAGAGGTTGAGCGCCAGCGCATCATGATCCGCAAGTCGTCTCTCGTCCAGCAGCGACTTTTCTTTGTATACGGCGCACTGAGAAAGATGTTGGGCGACGAGAACCTGGTCAACATCCTTCGACTGGAGGGGCTGGACACCTTGCCCAAGTACCTCGCGGAACGCGTTTCCCGCGGTGGAGGCTCTGTATGACATCCACGACCCTTGGATTCCTGCCCAAACCGCTCATGATTGAGGTCGACCGAATTCTTCCGTCGGTCAAACTCGACCAAAAGATCACGGCGACGCACAAGTTCCGGCAGATCAAAGAATCCATCGCCGAGATCGGTCTCATTGAGCCCCTGGTGGTCACAGCGGTCGACCGCAAGACCTCACGGCATCTCATCCTGGACGGGCATTTACGCTTAATGGCCATGAAAGAGCTGGAGCTCAACGAGATTCCCTGCCTGGTCTCCACCGACGACGAGTCTTTCACGTACAACAACCAGCTGAACCGGCTGTCGACCATCCAGGAGCACATCATGATCCGCCGCGCGATGGATCGTGGCATTTCTGCAGCGAAGCTAGCCAAAGGTTTGTGCATTGATGTGAGCTTGCTGCAAAAGAAGCGCAGCCTGCTCGACGGGATTTGCGATGAGGTGGCCAGGATTCTGAAAGACCACCAATTCTCGACAGAAGTCACGGCAGTGTTACGACGCATGAAGCCCACTCGTCAGGTCGAGTGCGCCGAACTCATGGTGGCCGCCAACACGGTGACCGCCAGCTACGCCCGAGCGATGCTCGCGGCGACACCAGAAGAAATGCTGGTCGGCGGCAAGAAGACGGTTCGCAGCGCCGCGATGTCGCAAGAGCAGGTGGCGCGGATGGAAAACGAGATGACCAACCTGCTGGGGCAGTACAAGCTGGCCGAGCAATCGCACAGCGAGGACATGCTGAACCTGATGATCGCCCGAGGCTACATCGTCAAGCTCGTAGACAACGCGCGCGTGCTGCGGTACATGCAGACCCACTTCCCAGAGGTCTTGGAAGAATTCGCCAAGATCGTGGAGATGACGACTGTGGAAACCTGAGCGCGTTTCAGATCCATATGTAAATGAGGGCAGCTGATCCTGCTTTGGTAGCACTGAACACCACGCCAGAAGGTACTCGCGCACTACTACCGGACCACCGAACACCTGCCGAAACAGCCGACTCTGGCGCTGACGGTGAAGAGTCATGCCTTGCGTTTCTCTGAGGCTAAAGAGCCTTCACAATCAGCGCATTTCACCAACCCGCCCTAATAGATCGACTTGCAGGTAGCCACTAGTCATGCGTTGGGGCAATCCACCACGCATCATCAATATGGTCGGGAATATCCCAAAGGGTAAACTTGGCAGAAAAGTACGTCCAACGGGGCGCGCTCCCTGGTGTCAATGGCGGTATGTAGGATCTTTGCAGGTTTGTGGGAATGATTTCTAGAGCCGTTCTCATTGGAACTGCAAATGTGATTGGTTCGCAAGGCCCTGGGTTTGCAGGTTCAGTGAGAACCTACAGATCGATCGCTTGATCGTCGCCGCCGCGCCCTGCCGCCGCTCGCGCATTCAGGAAGGCCACCCTCGGGTGGCCTTTGTGCCCTTTGCCCGACCTTCTTCGCATGACCCATCTTGCCATCCGTCCCGCAACCATCGATGACACCGACCTGATCCTGCACTTCGTGCGGGAACTGGCGATCTATGAGAAGGCTGAGCAGGAGGCGCTGGCCACACCCGCACATGTGCACCGCACGCTGTTCTGCACCAATCCCAAGGTGCATGGCCTGATCTGCCAGGACGGCGATACCCCCGTGGGCTTCGCGGTGTACTTCTTTAACTATTCGACCTGGCAGGGCCGCCACGGTCTGTATCTGGAAGACCTGTACGTGTCGCCAGAGCACCGCGGCAAGGGCGCGGGCATGGCGCTGCTCAGGCAACTCGCACGCATCGCCGTGGACCACGACTGCGGGCGCTTCGAGTGGAGTGTGCTGGACTGGAATACACCTTCCATCGCGCTGTATGACAGCCTGGGTGCCCGCCCGCAGAGCGAGTGGATCCGTTACCGACTCACAGGAGACGAGTTGCACGCGCTGGCGGCGCAGTCGCAGCCGCTCCTGCAGCCGTCCAACACTGCGCCATGAGATCCCCCATCGCCATCGTTGACGTAGACCGCCTGGACACCTGGACCCGCTACCGCGCAGGCCTGTGCGACACCTGCGCGGCCAACTGCTGCACCATGCCGCTGGAGGTACAGCTCTCGGACCTGGTGCGGCTCGAACTGGTGGACCCGTTCGAGGCCGGGCATGAAGAAATCCGCCACATTGCCAAGCGGCTGCAGAAGGCACGGCTGATCGACCACTTCAACCACAAGAACGCGATCTTCACGATGGCGCGGCGGGCGAGTGGGGACTGCAATTTTCTGGACCCCAACACGCGGCTGTGCACGGTGTATGACAAGCGACCCGAGACCTGCCGCCTGCACCCGCAAAAGAAGAGTCCCAAGCCGGGTTACTGCGCTTATGGGGCGCGGGATCTGCAGCGGCGGGGCTGACTACAGACAAGCGCTGAGGTGTCTCGCATCTCTCATCTGCGCAAGCCCGCCGCCTTCTGAAACCGTCGACCCCCATGGTCACGCCATGTCGCGCAGCTCGCGGCGCAGGATCTTGCCGACGCTGGACTTGGGCAAGGCCTCCACAAACACGATCTGCCGGGGCACCTTGTAGGCAGTGAGCGCTGCGCGGCAATGGGCGGCGATGTGGTCTGCATCCACCTGCGGCACAGTGCCCGCCGCGCGCACCACATACAGCCGCAACGCCTCGCCCGTCTTCTCGTCCGGCACGCCGATGCAGGCGCATTCCAGCACGCCGGGACACGCGGTGGCTATGGCTTCGACTTCGTTGGGAAAGACGTTGAAGCCTGAGACGATGACCATGTCCTTTTTGCGGTCCACGATCTTGAGAAAACCACGCTCGTCCAGCTGGCCAATGTCGCCGGTGCGGAAGTAGCCGTCGGGGGTGAAGGCGGCTGCATTGGCCTCGGGCTGCTGCCAGTAGCCGCCCATGACCTGGGGACCTTTCACGCAGACCTCGCCGGGCTGGTCCAGGGGCACGGGGTGGCCCTGGTCGTCCAGCAGCAGCACGTCGGTGGAAGGCAGGGGCAGGCCGGTGCTGCCGCTGAAAGCCATGACCGATGCGGGGTTGAAGGCCACCACGGGACTGGTCTCGCTCAGGCCGTAGCCTTCGCGGATGAACTGGCCGGTGATGGCCTGCCAGCGGGCAGAGACCGAGGGCAGGATGGCAGCGCCGCCGCCGCCCGCCAGCCGCAGGTTGGAGAAATCCACGCCCTGCGTGCCGGGGTGCGCCGCCAGCCCGGCGTACAGCGTGTTGACCCCCATGAACACGCTGGGGCGCGCGGCATTCAGCACGTCGATCAACCCGTCCAGGTCACGCGGGTCGGGCACCAGCCAGTTGCGCGCACCCACCGCAAAGTAGCTGATCAGGTTCACCATGAGCGCGAAGATGTGATACAGCGGAATGGCCGTGACGACGACCTCCTGTGCGGGGCGCAGGGCATCGGGCACGAAGGCCTTGAACTGCTCCACGTTGGCCACCAGGTTGCGGTGCGTGAGCATGGCCCCTTTGGACAGACCCGTGGTGCCCCCGGTGTATTGCAGGAACAGCAGGTCGCCCCCCTCCAGCACAGGTGGCGCAAAAGGCAGGGTGGCGCCCTCGGCCAGGGTGCGCGCAAACGAGGTGGTGGTGTGCAGGTGGGCATCCACCGGCGGCCCAGGCAGGTCGGCTGCGGTGCCGTCGCCAGGCGCCACGGTGATGATGCTGTGCAATTCCACACGATCCTGGATGGCGGCCAGGGTGGCGGTAGACCCTGCATAGATCACCATCACCCTCGCTCCTGCGTCCTGTAGCTGGTGCTCCAGCTCCCGCGGGGTGTACAGCGGATTCACGTTCACCTGCACACAGCCCGCGCGCGCAATGCCGAGCATGGCGATGGGAAACGCCATCAGGTTGGGGCACATCACGGCGATGCGATCGCCCTTGCGCACGCGCAGCACGTTTTGCAGGTAGGCCGCAAACGCGCGGGATTGCTGGTCCACATGTGCATAGGTCAGCGTCTGGCCCAGGCAGGTGAATGCGGGCCGGTGCGCATAACGCTGCATGGCGGCACACAGCAGGTGCACGATGCTGGGATGGCTGTCGGGATCGATGTGGGCAGGGATGGCGCCATAGCTGGCCAGCCAGGGTTGGGGGGACATGGTGAATCGGTCCTCGTGGGGGGTGAAGCAGCAACGTGCGGGCAGGCTCAGCGCACGGCCTTGGCCAATGCCGCAAAGGCTTGCCGGTCCAGCGCGTGGGTGAAGGCGGTGTTGGGCACGGGGTGCGTAGAGAACTTCACCACCACCAGCTCGGCCGCCGGGTTGATGTGGATGTGCTGGCCCATCAGTCCCTTGGCTTCAAAGGTGCCATCGGCATCGTGGGGTATCCACCACTGGTTGTGGTACGAGTAGCCCGCGCGCATGGCCGTGCCCGGGGCCTTGCTGAACTGGGCGGGGTCGGCCCCTTTGCGCAGCTCGGCAATGGTGGCGGGCGAGACGATCTGCTGGCCGTTGAAGCGGCCGTTGGATCGCAGCATCTCGCCCAGACGGCCCAGGTCACGCAAGGTGGCGTTCACGCCCACGCTGGTGGCCTGGCCGCCGTTGGCGTCGGCAAACACATACGCGTCCTCCTGCGTTCCCAGCTTGGACCAGATGCGCTCGGACAGCAGCGTGGCGTAGCTCTTGCCAGTCACGCGCTGCAGCAGCCAGCCCAGCACTTCCGTGTCCACCGACTTGTAGGCAAACGCGGTGCCGTGCTCACCGTCCTTCTGCACGGTGGGCAGGTGCTCGGCCATGCTCTTGGCCCCATTGCTGCCGGGGCGCGCAGGCTGCAGGCCCGCAGCGGACAGATACTGAAAGACACCGGAGGTGGGGTCCGCAAAGTCTTCGGCGTATTTGACGCCGGTGGTCATGTCCAGGGTCTGCTGCACGGTGGCATCGGCCCAGGCGCTGTTGGCCAGCTCG
>Ga0207976_100188_pt1 | contig 40405 bp, 34 predicted proteins | sample LakWasMe94_HOW11_2_FD_183916 | JGI IMG/M metagenome (GOLD analysis project Ga0207976, IMG submission 183916) | Freshwater sediment methanotrophic microbial communities from Lake Washington under simulated oxygen tension - Sediment Metagenome... | ecosystem: Environmental > Aquatic > Freshwater >...
CGTCCAGGCGCCCCGGCACCTCGGCGTGGCCATGGCACAGCACAAACTGCACACGCCGCTGGAGCATCAGGTCTTCGCAGGCCTGCGAGCTGTCGGACATGGTCTGGATGGGCCCCAGCCGCAGGCGTGCCTCCATGCCCACCAGCCAGCGCGGAAAGAACGTGAGCGAGAGCACGTGCGTGGCCGCAAAGCGCAGGCTGGCAGCCGCCAGGTCATGTGCAGCACGGGCCTTGATGCGGGCAGCCTCCAGATTGGCCAGGATGGTTTCGAGCAGCGGCAGAAAGCGCTGGCCTGCCGCCGTGAGCGCCGCGGGATGGGCACTGCGGTCGAACAGCTCCACGCCCACCCAGTCCTCCAGCGCGCGGATATGGCGGCTGAAGGCGGGCTGGGCAATGGCGCGGGCCTCCGCCGCGCGCGAGAAATTGCCCGTCTCGGCCAGGGCGAGGAAATCCTCCAGCCATTCCAGGTCCAGGGGTCGGTTGCCGGGTCCCATGTGTCTCCGCGATGGATCGGTAGATAGTTGTATGCGATTCGAGTATTGGACCGCTGCAGCATGGCGCGGAATGATCCACCCCGTTGTTCACCAGCTTTTCCAACGGAGACAAGAAAGCATGCCTGCCATCTCGAATTATCGCGGGATCATCCCCGCCATCTCGTGCCCCTTCACCCCCGACCACCGCATCGACGAGCCCGCGCTGCGCAAGCTCGCCGCCTGGCTGGCGGGCCACGAGGGCGTGGTGGCCGTCATGACCAACGGCCACACCGGCGAGGTGTTCTCCCTCACACCGGCTGAACGCGCCGAGGTCACCCGCATCGTGGCCGACGAACTCAAGGGGCGCATGCCTGTCATTTCGTCCATCGTCTGCGAAGGCCTGGCCGACGCGGCCGACCATGCCCGTGCTGCCGTCGAGGCTGGTGCCGTGGCGCTGGACGTGATGCCCCCGCACCACTGGCTGCGCTTTGGCTTCACGCCCGGCCATGCACTGCAGTACTTCGAGGCCATCCACAAGGCGGCGCCCAACGCCGATCTGGTCTGCCACGTCTACCCGGCCTGGACGCGTGCCTCGTACTCGTCGCAGCTGCTGGCCGACCTGGCCCGGTTGCCCTACCTGCAGGCCTTCAAGGTGGGCCAGCGCGACATGAACAAGTACGCCCGCGACATCCAGGCGATCCGCGAGGCCGACGCGTCCAAGGCCATTCTGACCTGCCACGACGAGTACCTGCTGGCCTCGATGGTGCAGGGCGTGGACGGCGCGCTGGTGGGTTTTGCGACCTTCATCCCCCAGCTCATCATCGATCTGTGGAATGCGGTGAAGGCCGGCGACTTGAAGAAAGCCATGGCGGTGCAGGCTGTCATCACGCCCCTGAAGGACGCGGTGTATGGCGGCGGCGAGCCCACTGGCGAGGCCCACGCCCGCATGAAGGGTGGCATGTACCTGGCAGGCGTGATCGACGACGCCACCGTGCGCCCACCGACCGAGGCGCCCAACGCCAAGGAAGTCGAAGCGCTGCGCGCTGCGGTGAAGCAGGCCGGCCTGCTCAAGCGCTGAGCGGTCCCTGCGAGGCGCGCGGTGGATTTTGAGTCCCGCGCCTCATTGCACACAAGAAAACCGACAAGGAGACAAGACACCATGCAACGCCACCTTTTCATCCGCGCCGCCCTGGGTGTAGCCACGCTCGCGATGGCGGCCAGCAGCTTTGCGCAGGCTTACCCCACCAAGCCCATCCGGATGGTCATCCCCTTTCCGCCAGGCGGCACGCTCGACACCGTGGGCCGCATGCTCGCGCAAAAGCTGGGCGACCAGATGGGCCAGAACTTCATCGTCGAGAACAAGGCGGGCGGCAATGGCGTGATTGGCGGCGACGTGGTGGCCAAGGCCCCGGCCGACGGCTACACGCTGCTGTTCAACGCATCCACCTTCACCACGGCGCCCATGACCATGAAGTCCGTGCCCTACGGCGTGGTCAAGGACTTCACGCCCGTGGCGCTGGTGGCCAAGGCCCCGCTGTCGGTGGCCATCAACAAGAACCTGCCGGTCACCGACATCAAGTCGCTGATGGCCTACGCCAAAGCCAACCCCGGCAAGATGACCTTCGCCGTGGGCTCCATCGGGTCGGCCGGGCACCTCTCGACCGAACTGCTCAAGCGCGCAGGCAACCTTGACTACCTGATCGTGCCCTACAAGGGCACGGCGCCTGCGTTCCAGGACCTGATCGGCGGACAGATCGACGGGTTCATCGATCCGATCCTGGGGTCTCTGCAGTACCACAAGAGCGGCATGCTGCGCGTGGTGGCCGTCACCTCCGCCCAGCGCGCAGCGAGCTTGCCCGACGTGCCCACGGTGGGCGAGACGATTCCGGGCTACGAGTTCTACAGCTGGTATGGCCTGTGGGGCCCGGCCAAGCTGCCGGCGGACATCACCCAGCGGCTGAACACCGAGGTGAACAAGGCCCTGGCCGAGATGACGCCCAAGCTCAAGGAGCAAGGGCTGCTGACCACGCCGGGCAGCGTGGAGGACTTTGCGAAGTTCCAGCGCAGCGACATGGAGCGCTCGCAGAAGATCGTCACCGAAGGGAACATCCGTGTCGAGTAACGCCCGCCACGCCGTCGTCACCGGCAGCAGCAGCGGCATAGGCCGCAGCATCGCCGAGTCGCTGCTGGCTGGCGGCTGGCGCGTGACGGGCCTGGATGTGGCCCAGCCGACGGTCGTTCACCCCTCGTTCACCCATACACCGGTCAACCTGGCCGATGGCACCGACATCGCCCGCGTGGCCGCTGCGCTGCCCGGCGTGGACGCGCTGGTCCATGCGGCCGGCGTGCTGCGCGTGGGGCCGCTGGGCCAGCTCGACCATGCGGGGGGCGAGCTGATGTGGCGCCTGCATGTGGATGCCGCCACCCGGCTGGCCGATGCCATCGTGCCCGGCATGGCCCAGCGCGGCCAGGGGCGCGTGGTGTTCATTGGCAGCCGCGTGGCGCAGGGCATGGCCGGGCGTGGTCAGTACGCCGCGACCAAGGCCGCACTGATTGCACTGGCGCGCAGCTGGGCCGCCGAGGTGGCCGCGCAGGGCGTGACGGTGAATGTCGTCTCGCCCGCAGCCACCGCCACCGGCATGCTGAACGACCCCGCCCGCCAGGGCAGCGCGCCGCGCCTGCCGCCCATCGGCCGCCTGATCGAGCCTGCCGAGATTGCCGCACTGGTGGGCTTTCTTCTGTCTGAATCTGCCGCCGCCATCACGGGGCAGGACATCGCGATCTGCGGGGGCTCTTCGCTCGCCCGCTGATCTTTCCTTTTGATCCCGCCCCTTTCCCTCTTTGCCAACCAACGCGACCACCATGAAGATCGTCAACATCCTCGAATCGACCCGTCCCATCAAGTCGGACATCCGCAACGCCTACATCGACTTCTCGAAGATGACGCTGAGCCTCGTGGCCGTGGTCACCGACGTGATCCGCGATGGCAAGCCGGTGATCGGCTACGGCTTCAACTCCAACGGCCGCTACGGCCAGGGCGCGCTGATGCGCGACCGATTCATCCCCCGCGTGCTGGAGGCTGAGCCGGCCAGCCTGCTGGACGAGACGGGCGAGAACCTGGACCCGCACAAGGTCTGGGCCCGCATGATGATCAACGAAAAACCCGGCGGCCACGGCGAGCGCTCGGTGGCCGTGGGCACGATCGACATGGCCGTGTGGGACGCCACAGCCAAGATTGCGGGCAAGCCGCTGTATCAGATGCTGGCCGAGCGCTACGGTAACGGCACACCCAACCCGCGCGTGTTCGTCTACGCCGCTGGCGGCTACTACTACCCCGGCAAGGGCCTGGACGGCCTCAAGAAGGAAATGGAAAGCTACCTGGCGCGCGGCTATTCGGTGGTCAAGATGAAGATCGGCGGCGCCACGCTGGCCGAAGACTGCGAGCGCATCGAGTCAGTGCTCAAGATCCTGGGCCCGGGCCAGCAACTGGCAGTGGACGCCAACGGCCGCTTCGACCTGAAGACCGCCATCGACTACGGCAAGGCCCTGTCGCAGTACCCGCTGTTCTGGTACGAAGAAGCGGGCGACCCGCTGGACTACGAGCTGCAGGCGAAGCTGGGCGAGGTTTACAAGGGCCCCATGGCCACGGGCGAGAACCTGTTCTCGATGCAGGACGCGCGCAACCTGATCCGCCACGGCGGCATGCACAAAGACCGCGACTGGCTGCAGTTTGACTGCGCGCTGAGCTACGGTCTGGTGGAGTACCTGCGCACGCTCGACATGCTCAAGGAATACGGCTGGTCTCCCAGCCGCTGCATTCCACACGGGGGCCACCAGATGTCGCTGGCGATCGCGGCAGGCCTGGGCCTGGGCGGCAACGAGAGCTACCCCGATCTGTTCCAGCCCTACGGTGGCTTCCCCGATGGCGTGAAGGTCGAGAACGGCTACGTGACGCTGCCGCCGCTGCCGGGCATCGGCTTCGAAGGCAAGTCGGACCTGATCGCAGAGATGCGCGCGCTGGCGTCCTGACGACTGGACACACAAAAAAGGCACGCCCAGGGGCGTGCCTTTTTGCATCCAGCACCGCGTTCAGGTCGCAGAACAGGTAAAGCTCTCGGCCTTGGCCGGATCGCCCGTGCCGTTGTAGCGCGGGAACTTGGGGTACTCGCACACCGGGCGCTGGGCCACGGGGGTGCTGGTGCCGGGGGCGAACTTCGTGGCGACCAGCTTGTCAGGCGCCGCGCCCTTTTCCACCCAGGCGTCCATGGCGGCGAGCAGGTCGATGGAGCGCGGCTCGGTGCCCGCGCCGTCCAGGTCATGCCCGTTGGAGGGCGAGGTGACCATGCGCGCAAAGCCCTGCACCTTGCTGGCGCCCAGGCGCTGCTTGACCGTGTCGAAATAGTCTGCCGTGCGGTACAGCGACACGCAGGTGTCACCCAGGCCGTACCAGATCAGCAGCTTGCCGCCGTTGTCGGCAAAGGCGGAGATGTCGGGGTCCGTGCCATCGATCATCTCGGCCAGCCGCGCGTACTGCGCCTGGTACTGCGTGGGGTCGTGGCTCAGGATGTTGGCGTTGGGGTTGCCCTCCACCAGGCGCGCGGCCTCCGTCACGGCCATGTGGTTGAACGAATCGGGCGCGTCAAAGCTGGTGCCGAACATGTACGACTGCCAGTCGGAGGTGGACGCCCCGCCCCGGCCATAGCGCGGGTAGCCCACGGCACCGCGCGACAGGGTCACGGGTGTCTTGTGGTCGCTGTAGATGAGGCGTATGGATTCGATCTGGCCGGCCGTGAGACAGCTGTCGTTGTCCGCCCCCTGGCACAGCAGCTCGGTAGGCACGTAGTTGCACGCCTCGATGTTGCCGATGATGCCGTCCTTCAGGCCATCGAGGCCATCACACGCCGCCACCTCGGCCTTGGCATACAGCGCGATCTTGGCGGGGCTCATCCAGTTGTCGCGGCTCTTGAAGATGTGGCGTAGCACCGTGGGCCCCAGGTTGACCTGGTGCGCCTGCTGGCTGATGGCGGGCTCCATGGCCACCACGCCGTCGTAGTCCTTGGGGTACTTCTGCGTGGAGATGAGCCCCGACCGACCGCCGTTGGAATGGCCCATGTGGTAGCGCCGCACGGGGCGCTTGCCATAGAACTCGGTGGCGATCGTGGTGCCCACCTCCAGCACGAAATGGTTGGCGTCGAACGCGTGGTTGCGCAGCGCCACGTCGCTCTTGCCCCAGGCAAAGCCGCGGATCTGGTGGCCGGAGTCGGAGCTGATCTTCACGTACGGGTTGGCCGACGGGCCCACCAGCTGCTGGTACCACGGGTCGTCGGTGGGGATGAAGCCGTCAAAGCCGCCACCACCAATGGTCAGCGTCTTGCCGTTCCATTGGGTCAGCGTGGGCAGCTCCACCGCCCAGTTGATGGTGGACTCGGGCGACGAGACGATCTGCCCGCGCACGATGCACACGTCGGGCAACGTGCCCTCGGCCTTGCGCAGCTCGGTACGAGTGACCTTGGCGCCATGGGGCAAGGCGGTGGATGCGTAGGCGGCGCAGGCCTCAGCCAGGGGCTTGCTGGCCAGCGGGGGGTTGGCGTCGCTGCCGCCGCCGCAGGCGGTCAGGGCCAGGGCTGCCACAGCACCCAGGGTGCAGACAGCGGTCCATCGCCCTGCGCGTGCCAGGGAGTGAGGGTGGCGCCGGGGCGCCACGGCGGAGGGGTGGGGGTTCGGGAACATGCAAGGGTCTCCTGTTATGGCGGTTCTTCAGGAGCCCAGGCCGGGCGGCGGTCTGGCCCGCACCGGTGTCTGGACTCCGGTGCGGACGATAGGAAAAGGTGGCGTGGTTGCAGCCTCTGCAAATGCAGAGGGAGCGGGAAACTACCGAGCCCTGCAAACCGGCGCGTGGCGCCCCGCCGCCGATCTCTACTGGTGACGCAGCGCGGCCACCAGCTCCAGCTTGTTGCTCACGCCCAGCGCTGCATAGGCCGTGCGCAGGTAGGTGCGCACCGTGGCGGGCGTGAGGCCCAGCGTGGCCGCAATGTCCTTGTGCGAGCGGCCCTGGGCGTACAGCATGGCGGCGCTCAGCTCGCGCGGTGCCAGGGCTTGCTTGCGCTGGCGCGACGCCAGGCTCACGGCCACCAGTGGCCCGCAGGGCTCCAAGCGCAGGCGGCAGGCCTTGCCCACAGACAGGGTGCAGGGCGCACCCGCCAGCGCCTGCGCCACCACCGGAGGCAGGTGGGTGCCGTGCCAGCCGGGGCTGGCTTCGCCCAACGCCCGGCTGATGCGCAGCCCGGCAAACAGCAGTTCGCCCGACGGCCGGGCCAGGGCAAAGCTGTCCCAGGGGCGGCCGGGCGTGTCGCTTTGCAGGCGCTGCAGACGGTGGTGCCATTGCTGCAGCAGGTGCAGGACGAATTCGCCGAACAGCACGGTCTCTCCGTCCGAGAATTCCGGCCGCGCTGGCGGGCGGTAGATGGAGACAAAAAACATGAGCCCGCTGTGGGGCAGCTCGGCCGTGAGGGCCATACAGTGGTACAGGCCGTGGCGCTGGCTGAAGGCGGCCACCTCCGGGTGCTCGGGTAACGGGCCCACCACGTCACGCTCACGGATCACCACCCCCAGCTGCTGCATGGACTGCAGCCCAAACAGGTCCACCGCCGCCAGCGCATTCCACTCCTCGGCAAAGCTGCGGCTCAGGCCAATGCTGCCGTGCAGCCAGTTGCGGGGTGCCACCTGCACATCGCCCGCCGAGACCTCGCCCCACCAGGCGGAATCAAAAGGCACCAGCCCCTGCAAGGTCTGCATGGCCTGGTGCAGCAAGTCCTGCGGGGCCACCTGCTGGGCTTGCTCCGACAGCCGGAGCAGGCTGCGGCTCAGCGCGCGCAGAGGGTCAGAGGCCATGGTGTCTCCTGGTTTTTGGAGGCGATGGTAGCCGCCACAGGGTGGCTACCCCAACCCCCCGTAAACCCGGAGCGTCCGCACGACCTCAGCGCAACACTACGATATTGATAGCAACTCAGCCATATAGCACTAGCGCCTGAGGCCTCTGGAACACAAAATCAGGCCGTCAACCCGTCCACTGCCTGGAACATCGACTGCCGTGCCTGGCTGATGATCTGGCCCTTCCACGCGTCCGTGTCGGTGTAGAAGGCCGCCAGCATTTGCGCCTTGATCTGGGCAGCCTTGTCAGCCGGAGTTTCGGGGTGCAGTTGGAGCCATTGCTCGGCACGGATGGCGTTCATCACGTCGAGCACGGGCACGGTGCCGTACTCCATGGCAATGCCGGTGTACTCGGCGTGGGGGCACTCGTCGTAGATCGAGGTCCACATCAGGCCGGTGAGGAAGGCCGAGGTGGACGAGCCGTCGTAGATCGACGTGACCGGCGTGGCGCCGCCGCCGTCCCACCAGGCGCGCGCCCGGGCCACGGCCACGGCGTTGTCATTGCCCGCGTAGATGCGCTCGCCATGGCCGCTGGGGCCCAGGCCCGTGTGCAGGTCGATCCAGGCGATCTTCGACGCGGCCGCACCGTGCTGGCGCAGCACCTGGCGCAGCGTGCGGTTGCTCCAGGTGGGCTCGGTGCCGCCAAAGAACACGCCCTGCGGAAACTCGTGCTGGCCTTGCGAGATGGCGGCCTGCCACGCGGCCTCGCCCTTGGTGGCGATGTACTCCGCCACCGCTGCCTGGTTCTCAGGGCCGGGGGGCCACTGCTCGGGCAGCAGCAGGGGCTGCACCTCGCGGTAGGCGGTGTTCACGGGCAGGGGCTTGCTGAAGTCCTGGAAGTTGCGGTTCAGGTCCACGTTCTCGTGTGTGAAGCGGCGCACGTGCGAGAAGCCATAGGGGTTGAGCGCGTGGATGTAGAGCGTGGCCACACCGGCATCGCGCGCCTGGGCGCGCCACTCGGCATCGTGCAGCGCAAACACCTGCACGCCGCTGCCGCAGTAGCCCTCGACGCCGTGGCAGGCGCTGCTCACGATGAGCAGCTTTTTGGCATCGGCCGGGCCGTCGCGCACCACGTCCATGGCCAGGTCTTCGCCGTCGCGGCCTTGGAGCGGGTGGGCGTGCGATTCGATGGACAGGCCCGCGGCTGCGGCGGCCTCCAGAAACTTTGTGCGCGCCTGGGCGTAGCTGGGCGAGAAGGCTTCAACGATTCCGGTCATGGGCAGGGCTTTCAGGAGTCAGTGGGAAGACAAAAAGAAAACCCGGGCACGCGCGCTGCGCACGCCCGGGTGGAGGAGGATCAACGGCTCGTCAAGCTGCTTCAGGCCGCTTTGGCGGGCTGGGCCAGCCATTCCTCGGCCAGCTTGACCCAGTAGGTCGCGCCCAGCGGGATCAGGTCGTCGTTGAAGTCGTAGCTGGGGTTGTGCAGCATGCAGGGTCCGCCGCCGTGCCCCATCTCGCGGTGGGCGCCGTCGCCGTTGGCAATGAAGCAGTACGCACCGGGCTTGGCCTGCAGCATGTAGGCAAAGTCTTCAGCACCCATGGTGGGCTCCTGAACCACCACACGCTCTTCCCCCACGATGCCGGTCATGACCTTGCGGGCAAATTCGGCCTCGGCGGGCGAGTTGACAGTGGGCGGGTAGTTGCGCACGAACTCGAACTCGCAGGTGGCATCGTGCGCAGCGCAGTGGTTCTCGGCGATCTGGCGCATGCGCTTTTCAATGAGGTCCGTCACTTCGGTGGTGAAGGTGCGCACCGTGCCCTGCAGCTCGACGCTGTCGGGAATCACGTTGGTGGCCTCGCCCGCGTGGATCATGGTGACCGAGATAACGCCGGCGTCCACGGGCTTCTTGTTGCGGCTGATGATGGTCTGGAAGGACTGCACCATGCCGCAGGCAATCGGCACCGGGTCGATGCCGGTGTGCGGCAGCGCCGCATGGCCGCCCTTGCCACGCAGGGTGATCTTGAACTCGCTGGTCGATGCCATCACCGGGCCGGGGCTCACGGCAAACGTGCCCACCGGCATGCCGGGCCAGTTATGCATGCCGTACACGGCCTCCATGGGGAACTGCTCGAACAGGCCGTCTTCGATCATCACGCGGGCCCCGCCGCCGCCCTCTTCGGCGGGCTGGAAGATCAGGTACACGGTGCCGTCGAAATTGCGGTGCTTGGCAAAGTGCTGCGCCGCCGCCAGCAGCATGGCCACATGGCCGTCGTGGCCGCAGGCGTGCATCTTGCCCTGGTGTTTGCTGGCGTGGGCGAAGGTGTTGAACTCCTGCATGGGCAGTGCGTCCATGTCGGCGCGCAGGCCAATCGCGCGGCCACTGGCGCCACCGTCGCGCCCCTTGACGATGCCCACCACGCCCGTTTTGCCCATACCCCGGTGGATGGGAATGCCCCACTCGGTGAGTTTTTGCGCCACCACGTCGGCGGTGCGCACCTCTTCGAAGCACAGCTCGGGGTGGGCGTGAATGTCCCGGCGCACCGCTGCAATACTGGCCGCCTGGGTGACGATGGAGTCAATAACGTTCATGATATGTGTCCTTACGATCTCACAGTCTAGCCCGACAGCAACACACGTGCCAACCCGGGTTATTCGCTAGCCACCCATGATTTCTGCCCACGCCCTCGAACTTGCGCAAACCCTGGTGCGCATGAACACCGTCAGCCATAACTCCAATCTGGAGCTGATCCATTTCATCCGCGACCACCTGGCCAGGCTGGGCGTGAAAAGCCGCCTGACCTTCAACGACGACAAGACCAAGGCCAACCTGTTCGCCACCCTGGGCGAGGGCAAGCCGGCGGGCGTGATCCTTTCGGGCCATACCGACACGGTGCCGTGGGATGGACAGGACTGGACCATGGACCCGCTGAGTGCCCTGGTCAAGGACGGCAACCTGTACGGGCGCGGCAGTGCCGACATGAAGGCCTTCATTGGCATTGCCGTCTCGCACGCAGAGCAGTTCCTGAACAGCGACGCGCCTTTTGCGGTCCATCTGGCGTTCAGCTACGAAGAGGAGATCGGCTGCTTTGGCGTGAAGGAACTCATCGCCGACCTGCGCGACGCGAACATCAAGCCCCTGGCCTGCATCGTGGGCGAGCCCACCAGCATGATCCCCGCCATCGCGCACAAGGGCGTGTACCGCTACAAGTGCTGCGTGCGCGGCAAGGAGGCGCATTCCTCCCTCACGCCGCATTCGGTCAACGCCATCGAGATGGCCGCCCGCGTGGTGGGCCGGGTGCGCGACATGGCGGAAGACTTTGAAAAGAACGAGCCCCGCTTTGAGGGCTTTGACGTGCCGTTCTCCACCAGCAGCGTGGGCCAGTTCCATGGTGGCATTGCCGACAATGTGGTGCCGCGCGACGCCGAGTTCCGCTACGAGTTCCGCGACCTGCCCACGGCCAACGCCGCGCAGATGCAGTCCGAGGTGGTGGCCTACGCCAAATCGCTGGAGCCCGCCATGAAGAAGGTGGCGCCTGCAGCGGGTTTTGAATTCGAAACCATCTGCGAAATCCCGAGCTTCCTGGGCAGCAAGGACGACCCGGTGACGCGCCTGGCGCAGGAGCTGTCGGGCGAAAAAGGCACCACCCTGGTGGCCTTTGGCACCGAAGCGGGGCTGTTCAAGAACGCGGGCATCTCCACCGTGGTGTGTGGCCCCGGCAGCATCCAGCAGGCCCACCAGCCCGACGAGTACGTGAGCCTGGAGCAGCTGGGACGCTGCGAGGCGTTCATGCAGGGGCTGGCGCGCACGCGCACGCTGGGCTGATCGCTTCGGGGCGGCGGGGGCCGGCGCGCGCCCGCCCCCCGTTCGGGATCAGGTCCTGACCCGGCCGTCCCCGGTCAGCATCGACATCTCGACAAACTTCGAGGCCGCGTGGCTGGTGCCACTGAACGACACCGGAAAGCCCGAGATCACCTGGTTGCCGATGGACTCGGTGCCCGTGATGAAGCTCTCGCGCGTGATCTTTCCGCCGGCCTGGGCCTGGCGCAGGCCCTCGGCGAACACGCGTGCAGCCAGATAGCCTTCCATGCTGGAGTAGTTGGGCTGCACCTTGTCGCCACCCTTCTTGATGGCCTCCAGAAACTCGCGCGTGATTTGGCGCGAGGGCTGGTAGGGCGAGGGCACCACCTGCGACACCACCACACCCGCACCGTCCTTGCCCAGCTCGTCGGCCAGCGCCTGGGTGCCCACAAACGACACGTTGTAGAACGTGCCGCCAAAGCCCGCCTTGCGCGCCGCACGCACAAACGCGGCGGCCGACGCGTAGGCCGTGATCTGTACCACGGCATCGGGCGTTGCGGGCACCAGCTTGTCCACGGCCGCTTTCACATCCGTGGAGTTGCGCTCCACGGTGGCCGTCGCCACAGGTGTCAGCTTCAGCTCGGCCAGCGCGCGATTCACGCCATCGAGCCCCGCCTTGCCGTAGGCGTCGTTCTGGTAGAACACCGCAATCTTCTTGAGCCCCAGGTTGGTGAGCTGGCGCACGATGAGTGCGGTTTCGTCGTAGTAGGACGCACGCACATGAAAGATCAGCCGGTTGAACGGCTGGCGCAGCGCCTCGGCACCGGTAAAGGGGCCAAAAAACGGCACCTTCTCCTTGGTGAACAGTGGCAGCGCCGCCAGGCTGGTGGGAGTGCCGATGTAGCCAAACAGGGCAAACACCTCGTCGGCAATCAGCTTGCGGGTGTTCTCGGCACATCGGTCGGGCTCATAGCCGTCGTCCATGGTGCGGATCTCCACCATGCGCTTGCCCACGCCGCCCTGGGCATTGAGCTGGTCAAAAAAGAGCTTGGCGCCCTGGTTGAACTGCACGCCCAGCTGCGCCGCCGGGCCGGTGAAGGCGGCCGACTGCCCCAGCACGATGCGCCCCTCGCCCTGCGCACGCGCCAGGCCGAACCCGCCCAGCGCCACGGCGCCCATGCCCACCGAAAACTGCCTGCGCCCCAATACTGTCTGGTTCATGGTGAAATCTCTGCTCTTGTAAGAAGAAAGAAGGGGCATGCCCCTCTGCACTGCCGGTAGGCAGCCCCTTGGAAACGGGGGACCCATATGCACGCCCGTTCCAACCCTGACAGCCAGTTTAACGATCCAGCCCCCGAATGCCCACGCCTTCTGACGCTAATTCCCCTCCATCGGCACTGATTCAGGTGCGTGGCGCTTGCCCCCACGACTGCCCCGACACCTGCGCTCTGCTCACCACCGTGGACGAGCACGGCGTGGCCACCCGCGTGCAGGGCAACCCCGACCACCGCCACACCGATGGCGCGCTGTGCGCCAAGGTGAGCAAGTACACCGAGCGCAGCTACCACCCCGAGCGCGTGCTCACGCCGCTCAAGCGCACGGGCGCCAAGGGGGCCGGCCAGTTCGTGCCCGTGACCTGGGACGAAGCCCTGAGCGACATCGCCCAGCGCCTGCAGACCATCGCCGCGCGCGCACCCGAAGCCATCCTGCCCTACAGCTACGCGGGCACCATGGGCATGGTGCAGGGCGAGAGCATGGACCGCCGCTTCTTCCACAAGCTGGGCGCCTCGCAACTGGACCGCACCATCTGCGCATCGGCCGGGGCCGAGGCCCTGGTACAGACCCTGGGTGGCAAGGTGGGCATGAAGGTGGAGTTCTTTGCCGAGTCGCAGCTCATCCTCATCTGGGGCAGCAACTCCATCGGCAGCAACCTGCACTTCTGGCGCTACGCCCAGCAGGCCAAGCGCAATGGCGCCAAGCTGGTGTGCATCGACCCGCGCAAGAGCGAGACGGCCGACAAATGCCACGAGCACATTGCCCTGCGCCCGGGCACCGACGCCGCGCTGGCCCTGGCGCTGATGCACGAGCTGATCGCCCACGACTGGCTGGACCACGACTACATCGCCCGCCACACGCTGGGCTGGGACCAGCTGCGCAAGCGCGCACTGCAGTGGCCGCCCGAACGCGCGGCCGAGGTGTGCGGCATTCCGGTGGAGCAGATTCGCCAGCTGGCCCAGGACTACGGCACGACAAAGCCCGCCGCCATCCGCCTGAACTACGGCATGCAGCGCGTGCGCGGCGGCGGCAATGCGGTGCGCGCCGTGGCCTGCCTGCCTGCGCTCACGGGCGCCTGGCGCCACCGCGCGGGCGGTGTGCTGCTGTCCAGCTCGGGACAGTTCCCGGCGCAGCGCGCCGTGCTGCAGCGGCCCGACCTGATGCCCGCCCAGACACCGCGCACCATCAACATGTCCACCATTGGCGACGACCTGCTGCGCGAGGCATCACCCACCTTCGGCGCGAAGGTGGAGGCCATCGTGGTCTACAACAGCAATCCCGTGGCCGTGGCGCCCGACTCGGGCAAGGTGGTGCAAGGGTTTGCGCGCGAAGACCTGTTCACGGTGGTGCTGGAGCATTTCAAAACCGACACGGCCGACTACGCCGACTACATCCTGCCCGCCACCACGCAGCTGGAGCACTGGGACATCCACCTGAGCTACGGCCACACCGACGTGCTGCTCAACCGCCCCGCCATTGCGCCCCAGGGCCAGGCACGCAGCAATGCGCAGATCTTCCGCGACCTGGCGGCGCGCATGGGCTTTGCCGAGCCCTGTTTTGCCGAGAGCGACGAGGCCCTGTGCCGCCAGGCGTTTGGCGACGCAGTGGACTACGCACTGCTCGAAAGCCAAGGCTTTGCCACGCTGGCGCTGCCCGATGCGCCGTTCGCCGAAGGCAACTTCCCATCACCCTCTGGAAAGTGCGAGTTCTACAGCGCCCGCCTGGCCGCCCAGGGCCTGGACGGCCTGCCCGACCACCTGCCCAACTACGAACTGCAGGGCACGGACGCCCGCTACCCGCTGGCCATGATCTCGCCGCCCGCGCGCAACTTCTTGAACTCCACCTTCGTGAATGTGCAGAGCCTGCGCAACATCGAGGGCCGCCCCGTGCTGGAGATCCACCCCGACGATGCCGAAGCACGCGGCATTGCCAACGACGCCGTGGTGCGCGTGTTCAACGACCGGGGCAGCTACCTGTGCCACGCCACCGTCTCGCGCCGCGCACGGGCCGGTGTGGTCAACGGCCTGGGCATCTGGTGGCGCAAGCTGGGGCTGAACGGCACCAACGTGAACGAGGTGACCAGCCAGGCGCTGACCGACCTGGGCCGCGCGCCCACGTTTTATGACTGTCTGGTGGAAGTGGAGGCCACAGGCGCCGCCGATGCCGGCATGGATGCCGGGGCCCGCGTCGGCACCACGGCCTGAGGGCAGCTCGAGATGCCGGGCTTGCTATCTATTCAATAGCTGCTCGCGTAATATCCACTAGCGCTTAAAGCCATTTTTACCCTTAACCTGCGCAAACACCCGTTCTGCGCAGGATCTGCGGCTGTGCAGGGTTCCTTCGCGGCCCCTTACCCCAACAGCTTCAGCAACGCATGGGCGCCCTGCTCGGACGATGCCGGGTTCTGCCCTGTGATCAGCGTGCCATCGGTCAGCACATAAGGCGCCCAGTCAGGGCCTTTGGAGTACACGCCGCCGTTGGCCTTGAGCATGTCTTCCACCAGGAATGGCACGATCTGGGTCAACTGCACCGCGTCTTCTTCGCTGTTGGTAAACCCCGTGACCTTCTTGCCCTTGACCAGGGGCGACCCGTCGGGCGCCTTGGCGTGCCGCAGCACGCCGGGTGCGTGGCACACCAGCGCCAGGGGCTTGCCTGCGGCAAAGGTCTTTTCGATGAGGGCAATGGACTGCGCGTCTTCCGCCAGGTCCCACAGCGGGCCGTGGCCGCCGGGGTAGAACACGGCATCAAAGTCCTCGGCCTTCACGCTGGACAGGGGCACGGTGCTGGCCAGCTGCTGCTTCGCTGAAGCATCGGCCTTGAAACGGCGCGTGGCATCGGTCTGGGCGTTTTCGTCGTCGCTTTTGGGGTCCAGGGGCGGCTGGCCACCCTGGGGCGATGCGAGCGTGATCTGCACGCCTGCATCCTTGAACACGTAGTACGGTGCAGCAAACTCTTCCAGCCAGAAGCCCGTCTTTTTGCCGGTGTCGCCCAGTTGGTCGTGGGACGTCAGAACCATGAGGATGTGTGCCATGGAAGTCGCTTTCGGTGTGGGGGGGTTGATCGGAAAAACCAAACCACCACCGTACCAGCCATCGGGCCCGTTGTCCCGCGATGCGGGCAGGTTTGCGGCATTGGCTTACAGCACGGCGCTACCGCGCCTGCGGGCCCTCAACCTGTCAACGCAGCTGCCTGGCCAGGAAGTCCGCCACCTCGTTCTCCAGCGTGGCGTGGTAGGCCACGCGGTCAAAGCCTTCGGGGTTGGCAGCGGCGTCGCCCGCCTCGGACGCCAGCGGCCAGACAGACTGGGCCATGAAGGCGAAGTGGCCTGCACCCGGCACCGTACTGGCCTGTGCAGACGGCAAACTCGCCGCCACATAGCCGCCATGGTAGGGGCCCACGAGCACGGCATCGCGCTCTGCCACCATCAGCCGCACGGGCACGCTGATGGCCTTCAGGCTGTCTGGCGTGAACACCACCGCCATGGGCGCCATGGCCACCACGGCGCGGATGCGGGGGTCTGCCACCGAGACCAGCGGGCCATCGAGCGCGGAGGCGCCGGCCTGCGTGGGTGCCGCGGTGGCGGCCGCAGGTGCCTCCTTGGAAGTCTGGGCGGTCTGGCCACGGGCGGGCAGCTTGCCCAGGCTACAAAAGCCGGGGTCGTCCGACACGCTGCGGCAGTGCTGTGCCGCACGGGCCGGTTCGGCCTGCGCACCGGCCAGGGCCAGCACGGTATAGCCACCTGCCGAATGCCCCACGGCACCAATGCGCCCGGCCGGAATGCGGGGGCCCCATTCGGGGCTGGCCAGCAGCGCGTCCAGCACGCGGCTCACCTGGCGGGGGCGCTCGCTGAAGTAGCGGCCCGAGGCAATCATCGACCGGTCTTCCCAGTTGTCGCCCGGGTGGCGCAACGCCGCCACCAGATAGCCGTCGGCCGCCAGGCGTGTGGCCAGGTTGTGGTGGCCCAGTTCATGGCCGCCCGTGCCGTGCGAGATGAGGATCAGGCCCTTGAGGGGCGCGGTTGCCACCGGGGCGCCCGGCGTGACCACGGGCCGCCAGGGCCCCATGGGCTGGGTGCGCGCCACCACCGGGGTGGGGTAGAACAGCGCCACGGTCACGGGCTCTGCGCCCGGTACCACCAGGGTGCGCAGACCGGCGTACTGGGCCGATGCCGGTGTGGCCCAGGCCAGCATTGCCACAAAAGCTGCCAGCAGCGGGGCACGGGCGTTGCGCCACGCGGAGCGGAGGGCCAGGATGAGGATGAGGGTCACGGTGCGCCTTTCGTCAAATGCCACCCAAGGAGGTGGCTTGACGGCACTGTAGGCGGCGCAAGGGGCGGGCTCCAGCGCCCTGCGACGAAACGCTGCTGCGCGGCGCGAAATGCAGCGCAGGCGGGGCAAGCAGGAGAGAGGGCCTAGGACCCCGCCCTCCCCGCCCACCACCATTTACAGCGCAGCTTCGAGGATGCGGCGGCTCACCGCCGGGGTGATCTCGCGCTGTTCGCCCAGCGTCACCATGCCGTGCGCTTCCAGCTGTGCCACCACGGTGTTCACCACCTCGCTGCCCAGGCCGTAGCCAGACAGGCGCGTGGCGATGCCCATGCTCTCAAAGAAATCGCGCGTGCGCTCGATGGCGGCGGTGATGCGCTCGTCATCCGTGCCGGTGGTGATGCCCCATACGCGCTCGCCGTACTGCAGCAGCTTGGCGCGCTTGGCCACCCGGCGCTCGTTCAGCAGCGCGGGCAGCACGATGGCCAGGGTGCGCGCGTGGTCGATGCCGTGCAGCGCCGTCAGCTCGTGGCCGATCATGTGCGTGGCCCAGTCCTGCGGCACGCCCGCGCCGATCAGGCCGTTGAGCGCCATGGTGGCGGCCCACATCAGGTTGGCGCGGTCGTCGTACACCGGCTCGGGGGCAGTCAGCAGGCGCGGGCCGATCTCGATCAGCGTCTGCAGGATGCCTTCGGCAAACCGGTCCTGCACGGGTGCGTTGACCGGGTAGGTCAGGTACTGCTCGACCGTGTGCACAAACGCATCCACCACGCCATTGGCCAGTTGCTGGGGTGGCAGGGTGTAGGTCTTGGTGGGGTCGAGCACCGAGAACACCGGGTAGGTGTGCACGCTGCCAAACGACAGTTTGGCGCCCTTGGCGCGGTGGGTGATGACGCCGCCGTTGTTCATCTCCGAGCCCGTGGCGGGCAGCGTGAGCACGGAACCAAACGGCATGGCGCCCTTGATGTTGCGGCCGTGCTTTTCGAGGATGGCCCAGGGGTCATCGCCTTCAAAACGGACAGCGGCCGCGATGAACTTGGTGGCGTCGATCACCGAACCACCCCCCACGGCCAGCAAGAAGTCAAACCCGCCTTCGCGGATCTGCGCCACGGCCTTCATGGAGGTCTCGTAGCTCGGGTTGGGTTCGATGCCGCTAAAGGTGGCGTGCTGGCGCTCGCCCAACGCGGCGCGCACCTCGGCCAGGGTGCCGGTCTTTTCGGCGCTGGCACCGCCCACCAGGATCAGCACCTTGGCGGCAGCGGGCACGAGCTTGGCCAGGTCGGCAATGCGGCCTTGGCCGAAGGCGATGTGGGTGGGGTTGTGGAAGTCGAAATTCAGCATGTTGGTCTTTCTCCGTCAAAGGCCGTCGCTGCATCACCAGGAACCCGGCCGCGCGGGTGGGCGCAGGGGGCGCGCCGCCCAGGGTAGCGACAGCAAGGGCGCGATTGTGCGACGCGCGGGGTCCCGGTGCCGGTCGCGCGTGCGATAGCCCTGCCGCCAGCAGAGCCTCATGCAGCACATCGGGCGCAGCGCATGCGACTGCTGCTAGCGCTGGGAGCCTGTTGACGATCCAGCGGGGTTCGTCAACAGGCACTCAGTACGGCGCCCGCTCCATCAGCGCCTGCAGCCGCTCGGCCATGAAGTCGCGCAGCGCCCGCACCAGCGGCGTGAACTGGCGGCGGCTGGGGGCCACCAGGAAGAGCGGCACGGCCTCGGTGGTCCAGCCGGGGCACAGCGGCACCAGGCGCCCGGCGGCCAGGTCGTCCGCCACATCAAAGTACGACTTGTACGCAATGCCCCGGCCCAGCACGGCCCAGCGGCGCACCGCGTCGCCGTCGTTGGCCACGTTGCGGCTGCGCACGCGCACCACCACTTCCTGGCCCAAGGCGTCCCAGAAGCGCCAGCGGTCGTGCACGTCCTCGCCCAGCATGAAGCACAGGCCATCGTGCGCAGCCAAGGCGTGGGGCGTATCGGGCGTGCCGTGCGCTGCCAGGTAGGAGGGGGCGGCGCAGAGCACGCGCCGGTGTTCGGCGACCAGCGGCAGCGCCACCAGGCTCGAATCCTGCGGCTTGCCGTAGCGGAAGGCGGCATCCACCGGTTCGCCGTAGACATTGGCCATGCGGTCCGACAGCTGCAGGCGGATGTCGATGCCGGGGTGCAGCGCCTGGAAGGCATCCAGCCAGGGCAGCAGCACATTGCGCCCCAGGTCGGACGGGGCCGCCAGTTGCAGCAGGCCACGCAGCTCGCCCGCCCGGCCGCTGGCGAGCTGGCCCTGCACCTGCTGCAGCGCGGCGAGTGCGGGGCGGCAGTGCTCCAGGAACAGCGCGCCCTCCTGCGTGAGCCGCAGGCTGCGCGTGGAGCGCACGAACAGGGCCACGCCCAGCTCGGCCTCCAGCCGCTTGAGCGCGGCGCTCGTGGCGGCGGGGGTGAGGTCCAGCGCACGGGCCGTGGCCGAAAGGCTGCCGCTGTCCACGGTGCGCACAAAGATGTCGAGGTCTTGCAGGCTTTTCATGGCGAGGGTGGATGGGGAAGGGAAGACGACGGCAATGGAACGACACCACCAGGCGGCTGATATTCAAATTTTCTTTGAATATTTTTTCAATCAACCGTCTATTTAAAAACTATTGCAGAAAGCCCACCATTCACGTCATGTTCCACACCGGCCTGCCGCCGATCCGAGCCCCTGCCATGACCACCACCCCACACACCACCCCACCCGCTTTGTTCCGCCCGCTGCAGATGGGGCCGCTGGCACTGCCCCACCGCATCGTGATGGCGCCCATGACGCGCGCCCGCAGCAGCCAGCCAGGCGACGTGCCCAACGCGCTCATGGCCGACTACTACGCCCAGCGCGCCAGTGCGGGCCTCATCGTCAGCGAGGCCAGCCAGGTGTCACGCCAAGGCCAGGGCTACAGCTTCACGCCCGGCATCTACAGCGAGGCGCAGGTGCAAGGCTGGCGCCGCGTGACCGAAGCAGTGCACGCCGCGGGCGGGCGCATGGTGCTGCAGCTGTGGCACGTGGGCCGCATGTCGCACGCCAGCTTCCATGCCGATGGGCTGCCCGTGGCGCCCTCGGCCCTGGCCCCGGCAGCACGGGTATGGGTGGCAGGCGAAGACGGCGTGGGCCGCATGCTCGACTGCCCCGTGCCTCGCGCGCTGGAGGCCGCCGAGATTCCTGGCGTGGTGGACGACTTCCGCCGTGCCGCCGCCAACGCCATGCGCGCAGGGTTCGACGGCGTGGAGATCCACGGCGCCAATGGCTATCTCCTTGACCAGTTTCTGCGCACGACCTCCAACCACCGCACCGACACCTATGGCGGCCCGGTGGAAAACCGCACCCGCTTCGCCCGCGAAGTGGCCGCTGCCGTGGCCAGCGAGGCCGGCGCCGAACGCACGGGCATGCGCCTGGCCCCGTTCATCACGCAGCGCGGCATGGACTGCCCGGAGATCATCCCCACCATCCTGCACCTGGCGCGCGAGCTGGACACGCTGGGCCTGGCCTACATCCACCTGGCAGAGGCCGACTGGGACGACGCCCCCCGCATTCCAGATGAATTCCGCCAGGCTCTACGCACCGCCTTCAGCGGCCGTGTGATGGTGGCGGGCCAGTACACCCTCGAACGCGCGCAACAGATCCTCGCGTCCGGCATGGCCGACCTGGTGGCGTTTGGCCGCCCGTTCATTGCCAACCCCGATCTGCCTGCGCGCTATGCCGCCGGGCTGCCACTGGCACCGTTCGATGCGGCCACGCTGTTTGGCGGCGACGCACACGGCTACAGCGACTACGCACCGGCCCATGCGCTGGCTGCGCCCAAGGCCCGGGCTGGCGCGGCTGAAGTGGCCTGAAAACGGCACCACGCGCCCTTCCGGACTCCGCATATCCCCCGCTTCAACGCCCTTTGCACCTCAAGGAACCCATCATGAAAGCCGTTGGCTACCAAACCGCCCACCCCATCGACCACCCCGAGTCGCTGCTCGACATCACCCTGCCCGACCCGGTGGCCACCGGCCGCGACCTGCTGGTGGAAGTGCACGCCGTTTCGGTCAACCCCGTGGACACGAAAGTGCGCAAAAGCAGCTCGCGCAGCGGCGACGGGCCCGACTACAAGGTGCTGGGCTGGGACGCCAGCGGCATCGTCCGCGCCGTGGGCCCCGATGTGACGCTGTTCCAGCCCGGCGACCGCGTCTGGTACGCGGGCTCTATCGCACGCCAGGGCACTAACAGCGAACTGCACCTGGTGGATGAACGCATCGTGGGCCATGCCCCCCAATCGCTCGACTTTGCCGAAGCCGCCGCGCTGCCGCTGACCACCATCACCGCGTGGGAGCTGCTGTTTGACCGCCTGGGTGTGGCCCCTGGCAAGCAGCCCACCCACAAGACCCTGCTCATCATTGGCGCGAGCGGCGGCGTGGGCTCCATCCTCGCGCAGCTGGCGGCGCGGCTCACCAGCCTCACGATCATCGGCACCGCATCGCGCCCCGAAACGCAGCAGTGGGTGCGCGACCTGGGCGCCCACCACGTCATCGACCACAGCCAGCCGCTCACACAAGAGCTGGCCCGCATCGGCCACCCCACGGTGGACATCGTCGTGAGCCTCACGCAGACCGACGCGCACTTCGACCAGATCGTTGAGGTCATCGCGCCGCAGGGCCAGTTCGCGCTGATCGATGACCCGGTGTCGCTCGACGTGACGAAGTTCAAGCGCAAGTCGGTGTCGGTGCACTGGGAGCTGATGTTCACCCGCGCACTGTTCGGCACCGCCGACATGATCGGCCAGCACCGGCTGCTGACCGAGGTGGCGCAGCTGGTGGATGCGGGGCTGATTCGCACGACGCTGGACCAGCGCTTTGGAACGATCAATGCCGAGAATCTGAAGCGCGCACATGCGCTGATCGAGAGCGGCAAGGCGCGGGGCAAGCTGGTGCTGGAGGGGTGGGCCTGAAGACCTGCGGGCCACGCAGGGGGCGTAGCACCACCCGCGCGGCAGATTGTGTGTCGGGCTGAAAATACTGTATTTATAAACAGTCTTTCAGGTATAAATCAGGGCACCACAACCCGAGGAGACCTCCCATGCTGGACCACATGACCTTCCGCGTCACCGACATTGCCCGCACCAAGGCGTTCTACACCGCTGCCCTCGCGCCTTTGGGCTACAGCCTGTGTTTTGAAGGCAACTACGGCTCGAACATGCTGGGCTATGCCTACCCGGCTCCGTCCGAGCCCGACGGCAAGAAGGCGGATGTGTGGTTCATCGACGGCCCCTCGCCCTACGGCGGCCCGCCCGCCACCACGGGCTGCCACCTGGCGTGGAGGGCCGCCACCCGGGCCCAGGTCGATGCCTTCTACCGCGCCGCCATCGAAGCCGGGGGCCAAGACAACGGCGCCCCGGGCCTGCGGCCCGACTACCACCCCCACTATTACGGCGCGTTTGTCATCGACCCCGAGGGCAACAACATCGAGGCGGTGTGCCACCTGCCGGAGTAAGAAACACCGCTGCACCCTCCGCAGAGGGCGCGCCGCCAAGCGAGTGCACCCGTGGAACTGGCTTTGCCAGGCCACCAAGTGCGTCCCCCTGGGGGGAAGCGGCGCAGCCGCTCAGGGGGGTCAGTCGAGTTTCACGCCTGCCGCTTTGATGATCTCGCCCCAGCGCTTGGACTCGGAGCGTGCCATGGCGCGGAACTGCTCGGGCGTGCCGGGCAGGGCTTCCATGCCGAAGTCGGCCATGCGCTTGACCACGGCGGGGTTGAGCAAGGCCTTGTTCAGGTCGCCGTTCAGGCGCGCCGTGATCGCAGCGGGCAGACCGGCGGGCGCCAGGATGCCCTGGAACGCAAACACTTCGGTGTTGGGCACACCGGCTTCTGCCAAGGTGGGCACGTCCGGCAGCGCGGCCACGCGCTTGGCCGAGCCGATGGCCAGCGCACGCACCTTGCCCGAGGTGATGACCGGAAGGCCAGCGGCCAGGTCCAGGAACATGCAGGGCACCTGGCCACCCATCACGTCCTGCAGAGCGGGCGCCGCTCCGCGGTAGGGGATGTGGGTGAGGAAGGTCTTGGTGCGGTTCTTGAACATCTCCATCGCCAGGTGGTGTGGCGAACCATTGCCGGGCGATGCGTAGTTGAGCTTGCCGGGGTTGGCGCGCGCGTAGGCGAGGAATTCCTTCACCGTCTTGGCTTCAAACGCCGGGTGCACCACCAGCGCCAGCGGAAAGCGGCTGATGCCGCCCACGTAGGTGAAGTCCTTTTCAGGGTTGAACGGCAGCTTGGTGAACAGGTGTTCGTTGTAGGCCAGGATGGCGTTGTCGGCCGACATGAAGGTGTTGCCGTCGGGCTTGGCCGTGGCCACCATCTGGCCGCCGATGTTGGTGGAGGCGCCAGGGCGGTTGTCCACCACGATCTGCTGGCCCAGCGTCTGGCGCATGGCTTCGGCCACGGTGCGGGCCAGCACGTCGGTGCCGCCACCGGCGGGGTACGGCACCACCCAGCGCAGGGGCTGGTCGGGCCAGACGGATTGGGCGGCGGCCCAGGGCGCAGCGGTGGTGGCGCCTGCGGCGGCCAGGGCGGACAAGAGGGTACGGCGTTGCATGGGGTTGTCTCCTTGATACTATTAATTTGATAGCTGCAAGCGCATATTCCTCTAGCGCATACAGCCGGTTTTATTCAAATTTTGCTCTGCGGGGCCTCAGGCGGCCGGTGCGGCAATGGTCTGGTCGATGGCCCCAAAAATGCTGGCGCCGTCCTTGCCCTTGACCTCGATGCGGATGGTGTCGCCAAACTTCATGAAGTCGGTGCTGGGCTTGCCGTCCTGGATGGTTTCGATGCAGCGCTTTTCGGCGATGCAGCTGTAGCCCTTGGGCCACTCCATGCGGCCGTTCTGCTCCACGCCCTTGTTGCTGACGGTGCCGCTGCCCACGATGGAGCCGGCGCGCACGTTGCGCGTCTTGGCGATGTGGGCAATGAGCTGGCCGAAGTGGAAGGTCATTTCGGGGCCCGCGTCGCACATGCCGACCTTGCGGCCGTTCCAGGTGGACTGCACGGTGAGGTTGACGCGGCCGTGGTCCCAGGCGTCGCCCAGCTCGTCCAGTGTGACGGCCACGGGTCCGAAGGCGGTGGCGGGCTTGCTCTGGAAGAAACCAAAACCCTTGGCCAGCTCGGCCGGGATCAGGTTGCGCAGGCTTACGTCGTTGGCAATCATCACCAGGCGGATGCCGTCCAGCGCCTGGTCGGCGTTGGTGCCCATCTTCACGTCGCCGGTGATGACGGCGATCTCGGCCTCGAAGTCGATGCCCATGGCTTCGCTGGGCACCACGACGTCGTCGCAGGGGCCGATGAAGTCGTCGCTGCCGCCCTGGTACATAAGGGGGTCGGTGTAGAAGCTTTCGGGCACTTCGGAGTTGCGCGCTTTTCGCACCAGTTCAACGTGGTTGATGTAAGCCGAGCCGTCGGCCCATTGGTAGGCGCGGGGCAGCGGGGCCATGCACTGGGCGGGGTCAAACGGGAAGGCATGGCGCGCGCGGCCGCTGTTGAGCTGGTCGTACAGGTCCTGCAGCTGGGGCGAGATGAAGCCCCAGTCGTCCAGCACCTGCTGCATCTTGCTGGCAATGCCGGTCGCATAATGGGCCGTGCCCAGGTCGCGGGAGACGACAACCAGTTGGCCGTCGCGCGAGCCGTCTTTGTAGGTAGCGAGTTTCATGGTGGCAGGACCTTTGTCTCAAGGGGTTGAAGGTTTCACCCAACACGAATTACGCTTGGGTAAATTGATTTAACTAAACAAAACTCGCAAATTTTAGTGCACATGGACAAAGAACGTGCAGGAATTCAATCGGTCGAGGTGGGTTTTGCCCTGCTGGAGGGGCTGACACGCTCGCGCGGACCGCTGATGCTCAAGGATGTGGCCGCCTCGGCGGGCATGAGCGCGGCCAAGGCGCACCGTTATCTGGTGAGCTTTCAGCGCCTGGGCCTGGTCACGCAAGACCCCCGCACCGCGCGCTATGACCTGGGCCCGGCCGCACTCAAGCTGGGGCTGGCCTCGCTGACACGGCTCGATGGCGTGCGCCTGGCCCGCGAACGCATGCCCACGCTGATGGAAACCATCGGCCACACGCTGGCGCTGGCCGTGTGGGGCAACCACGGCCCCACCATCGTGCACTGGGAGGAATCGCCCCAGGCCGTCACCGCCAACCTGCGCCTGGGCGACGTGATGCCGCTGCTGTCGTCGGCCACGGGCCGGTGTTTTGCGGCCTTCATGTCGCCCGAGGTGGTGGCGCCGCTGCTCAAAGAGGAGCTGGCCCGCGCCGTGAAGATGCGCCGCACCGACCTGCCCGCCACCATGGCCGAAGTGAACGCACTGCTGGCCGAGGTGCGCGAGCGCGGCGCCGCCCGCGTGGTGGACACGCTGCTGCCGGGCATCGTCGCCTTCTGCGCGCCGGTATTCGATGCCGATGGTCACCTGGAGCTGGGCATCACCACGCTGGGATCCATCGCCACCTTTGACCCCGAATGGGGCGGCGCCATTGACGCGCCGCTGCGCGCGGCCGCAGCCCAGCTGTCCAGCGACCTGGGCGCAGGCACCGCCTGACGGCCCCGTACCCGCACACACAAGCAGCGAGCAGATGCCACGGCGCGCGCTGGTTTTCATCACGGCCCTGGTGCTGGCCCTGCACTGGCTGGTGCTCAGCGGCGTGCCCCTGGCCTGGGACAGCCCTGCACAGCCGTCCAGTCAGGTGTTCAGCACGCGCAGCATCGCGCCCGCACCGCCCCCACCAGCCGTTGCGCCCTCCAGCGTGACCGCCGCGCCCGTCGCCGCACCGCAGCCCCCGGCCCGTAAAAAGGCGCCCTCCCCCAAGCGCCCCCCAGCCCCTGCCGTCCCAGACCGTCCCGAGCCTCTACTGGCGGCCGCCCCTGTCACAGAAGCCGGCGCGCCTGCGGACCCTGGTGCCACAACCCCCGTGGCCAGCGCAACCTCTGAGACGCCTGCCAACGACGCCGCCCCGGCGCCCGCGCCTGCGGCATCGGCACCGGCCGCCCCCCCAGAGCCCACGGCTGAAGACGCCCAGCCCGGCACGGGCGTGGACATCCGCTCGCCCGGAGGCACCGGCCGCAGTGCCAGCACCCCACCGCCGCCCGTGCGCATGCCTGCCCCCACGCGCCTCGCGTTTGATGTGAGCGGCCAGGCCAAAAAGTTCGCCTACAGCGCCCGGGCCGAACTGCTGTGGCAGCACGACGGCAATCGCTACGAGGCGCGCCAGGAGATCAGCGCCTTCCTGGTGGGTACCCGCACGCAGCGCAGCGTGGGCACGGTCACAGCGCAGGGGCTGCTGCCCGAAAAGTTCTCTGACAAATCCCGCAGCGAGCAGGCCGCCCATTTCGACTACGCCAAGGGCCGTGTCACCTTCAGCGCCAACACGCCCGACGCGGCGGCAGGGCCGGGCGTGCAGGACCGCCTGAGCCTGTTCATCCAGCTGGGCGCTATGCTGGCCGCAGACCCGGGCCGCTTTGCGCCCGGCACCCAGATCACGCTGACCACGGTGAGCGCCCGCAGCGCCGACCGCTGGACCTTCACCGTGGAAGGCCCCGAAACCCTGGACCTGCCCGCCGGGCCCACGCCTGCCCTCAAGCTGCTGCGCCTGCCCCGCAAGGACTACGACCAGAAGGCCGAACTCTGGGTGGCGCCGGGGCTGGGTTATCTGCCCGTTCGCATCAAGCTCACCCAGGCCAACGGCGATTTCGCCGACCTGCTGCTGCGCGCCAGCAGCCCACCCTGAGAACCTGTTCAAAGCACTGCCTCCGATGGCTCGCGCCGCACGGAGTGTTGCGCCCATACGCCATCCGGGCAAAAAAGCCCCGCGAACCCGGCGTGCTCCGTTTTTCATGAAATACTGCAACGCAGCAGGGGACAAAAGCCGTGGCTTGGCCCGGGGCCCTTGAACTCTGCGCACCCGCTGTCATCTGACATCTATATCGACAAGGGGAACACGATGCACATGCTCTACGACTCAGAATCCTTCGTGGTGGTCCATATGCTGCCCGATGCCGTGGAGAAAAAGAGCGCCCAGGTGCTCAACGACACCGCCCCCGCCGTTCCCCAGCTTGCGCGCCACGGTTTTGAAATCGTGGACAAGCGCTCCGGCAAAGAGGTCTACCTGGACGGTTCCTGGGCCGAGATGTTCCAGGAGCAGATCCTGGCCTGGCAGCGCGACACGCCCACCCAGGAGGAAGTGGAAGACGCATTGGACCGCTACGCGGGCCTGGCGCAGAACCCGGTGGTGGTGCACTGAAAGCTGGAGCTTCGAGTCCCGCCCCTGTCGCTCTGGGGCGGATACCAGCCACTCATATCTCGATGTGATCGGGACGCAGGCCTTGCACACAACGCGCGTGCATTGCCAGATACGCCGCCTCAATGTCGCTCGCAAACTGTTTTGCGTTGAATAGCGGGGCTTGGTTTTTTTCCGCATCCAGTTTGTCGCGCAGCGCCTGCAACCGAACAGGGTCCTGCGCCAGCGCAATGGCGAGCGCTTCATATTCCTCTGCAGTGTGGGTCACCAACTCCGGCATTCCTACCGCCTGCAGCAGACTAGCGGCCACTCGCGCCGCGAACGATTGGCCCGCCCGCGTCAGGACTGGCAGGCCTGCCCAGAGCGCGTCACTCGCAGTGGTGTGGGCGTTGTACGGCAAGGTATCAAGGAACAGGTCGGCCAAGCGGTGCCGCGCCAAGTGATCGTCCAACGGCATGCGCGGCGCAAACACCAGGCGATCCCCGGCGACGCCTCTGGACTGCGCCTCAGCGCGCAGGTTGTCCATGACGCTGGCATTGCCTTCGAAGAGCCACAAGACACTGCCCGGCACCGCTTGCAGGATACGCATCCAGCTGTCGAAAACCGGGGGGCGAATCTTGTAATTGTTGTTGAAGCAACAAAATACGAAACCACTGCTTGGAAGCCCCAGTTCCTCGCGCGTGAACACCCTGTCACTGATTCTGCGCTTCGCGTCATTGACCTGGTAGCTGTGCGGCAGGTACACCACCTTCTCGGTAAAGAACTCTCTCTCCTTTTCCGGAATGACCACCCTGTCGGCCACGACGTAGTCCATATAAGGCGCCCCTGTCGTTCCCGGATATCCCAGGTAACTGACCTGCACGGGAGCACAGCGATGGGAAAAAATTCCAAAGCGCTGGTCTGTTGTGAAGCCCTTCAGATCGACGGCGATATCTATGCCCAACTCTCTGGACATGCGGGCAACATCAATGTCTCTGTGCTCACGCACGTCGATAAAGTGATCGAAGCTGGCGGCCAGGCGTTCTCGCATTGAGTCCTGGACATTCGGCCCGTAGGAAAACGCGAACCACTCAAAACGCTGCCGGTCGTGCTTTTCAAAAAGCTCCGCCATGAGGAATGCAGTCGCATGGCCGTAAAAATCTGCGGAATAGTAGCCCACGCGAATTTTTTTAGAGGGCGCACGTTGAGAAATGGCGCCCAGAGAATGGTTTTCCGGGAAGTCGGCCGCTACGCGATTGATAGCAGCCTGCATCTGCAATGCGGGGGCGTCAAACAACGACAACGCCACAAAAGGCGGCACATTGTTTTCCCCAGCACGAATACTTTCTTCGCAGCGCTTCAAATCGGCAGACAGCCCGCTCCAGTCGCACGCGTGAACACGGCTGTTCGCAATCCAGCCGAACAAATGCTGGTTGTCCGGCTGCATATCGGACGCCGCCATGAAGTCTGCCAGCGCCTGCGCATGTCTGTTAAATCGTACGTGGAGACCCGCGCGGTTGAAGTACAGGCCAGGCCTGTCCGGGGCCATCCAGATGGCCAAGTCGTATGTGCCAAGCGCGTCGGCAAACTGCCCTGCATCGGTCTGCGCGACGGCCAGCAATGCAAGGATGTCCAGGTCATCGGGTTGCAGCTCTGCAGCCTTTCGCAATACAGGCACGGCCTGGGCATACTGGGCCAGCGCATGCAATGCCTGCCCCAGATTCTTGTGTGCTGACACCAGCTTCTCGTCCGACTGAATGGCGGCCTGGAAGTGCGGTACCGCCAACGCCCACTGCTCCTTCTGCGCCAGGATCGCGCCCTTGCCGTTGTGGGCTTGGGCGTGTTGAGGTTGCAGCGCGAGCAACTGGTCGAAGCCAGCCAGCGCCTCATCTGCCTGGCCAAGTGCCGCGTGCAGCGTTGCCATGTTCAGCAGCGCATCAACATAGTTGCCATCCAGCGCACACGCCCGCTGGTAGCACTCCAAGGCCTCATCCAACCGCTCCAACGTCCGAAGCGCGGTTCCCTTGTTGTTGTGGGCGGCTGCCATCCGGGGTTGGGTTGCGATGGCCAGATCGTAACTCTGGAGGGCCTCTGGAACCCGCCCCAACTCCACCAGTGTCTTTCCGCGGTTGACATGGGCCTCGGCGAAATCAGCGCGCAGGGCAATGGCACGATCAAAATGCGCCAGCGCCTCCTCGCGCAGTCCCAATGCACCCAAAGCAAGCCCGCGATTGACATGGGGCGCGGGGTCCTTTGGCTGCTGTGCAATCGCTTGCGCCATCAAGTCACATGCAGCCTGGTGGTGCCCCGTCTGGTACGCCAGAACGCCGAGCATGTGCAAGGCGCCAAAATGGCGCGAATTGGCCTGCAGGATAGCGTTGTAAATTTGATTGGCTTGTGCCAACTGCCCCTGCTGGTGCAAGCGCAGAGCCTGTTCGAACAATGCCGATTGCTGGGTCTGAAGACTCTGTGGAGGGCGGCCGCCCAAGTTGTACTTGATGCTCATGGTCAGGATATGCAGCCGTCCAGGGCCGCGCGCAAGATGGTTGTATGGGCGAACGCATCGCCATGGACCCTGATTGTGCGGGAGGCCGTGGCCCCACCCACCACAATCGGCCGCTGCGAGGCATCAGGTCCCGGGAGGCGGGTAAATTTTTCGGTACAGCGGGTCCACCAGCATCAGCACCGCAATCAGCCGGCACACCTGGAACGCCGTCACCACGGGCACCCCCAGCTGCAGCACCTTGGCCGTGATGGCCATCTCGGTGATGCCGCCGGGCGAAGTGCCCAGCAGCAAGGTGACCCAGGGCAGCCCCGTCGCCCAGGCCAAGGCGCCGGCAAACAGTGCACACACGCCCATCAGCGCCACCGTGCCCAGCGCCACCGACGCCAGCCAACGCGGCGCAGTGTGCAAGAACTCCGCGCGAAACCGCACGCCCAGGCTCACCCCGATCACGAGCTGCGCTGCGTTGACCATGCCCTGGGGCACCGCCGACAGGCTCTGGCCCGCCATGGTCAGGCCCATGGACACCAGCATCGCCCCCATGAACCACGGGTTGGCGCGGCCCAGCCGGTCCATCAGCAGCGCCCCTGCACCGGTCAGCAGCGCCATCAGCGCCAGCCCCGACCAGTTCACCACCCGCAGCGTGGGCGGCAGGATATCGAGGCCGTGCAGGCCGCTGAACTGCAGCGCGAACGGAATGGTCACCGTAACGATCAGCAGCCGCAGGCTGTGGCTGGCGGCCACCAGGTCAGTGCGTGCGTTTTCGCGCTCGGACAACAAGGTCATCTCGGACGCCGCTCCAATCGCGCCCGCAAAGTAGCTGGTGGCGCGCAGCATCGGTGCAGGAACACCGTGCATGCGGGGCGCATGCACGCGGTAAAGCCACGCACCAAACAGCCAGCCCAGGAACAGCGCCCACGCAATGCCCAGCACGATGGCCCACCACAGGCCGCCGATCAGAGCGACCACCTGGGGCGTGAAATACAGGCCCAGCGCGGCGCCAATGGTCCATTGCCCGGCGTTGCGCAGCGGGCCCCAGCTTTCGGTGGGGCCGCCGGCCATCGACACGACAGAAGTGGCCAGCAGTGGGCCGATCATCCAGGGCAGCGGGGTCTGCAGGGCCACACAGGCGGCGGCAGCGGCCCACGCCAAGGCCAGGGTGGCCAGGGTGCGAACAATAAAGAGGGGGCGCATACGGGAAACGGCAGGCAGGCAAGCAAACAGGCGCGGCGGGGCGCGCGCGCAACCCCGCAGTATCGCGCGAGCCGCTGGCCCCGCAGCCGCCAAGGCGCTGCCCAGACGGAACGGCTGGCATCGCCACCGGGCAACGGCCGCGTGGCACCGGGCGCCAAGCTGCCCCTGGGGCAGCAGGCGCCTAAATTTCAGCCCTAGCGGCCTCTTGCGCTAGTCGAATATGCGCTTGAAGCTATATTTTTGATAGCAATCAGATCGCACCCCGCCGCGCAGCCATCTCCTGCCCCATCGCCGCAAAGGACGCGGGCGGCAGCAAAGCGGCAGCAGCAGGGTAGGCCACGCCTTCTTCGGCGGCGATGTGGGCGTCATACCGCATTGCAAAACGGTCCAGCGCGGCCTCGTCCTGGGGCGTGAAGCCAGTGGCGCTTTCATCCAGCAACGCTTGCAGCCCGGGCCGGGCCGCTGCCCAGTCGGTGGTCATGGCCACGTGGTCGTGCTGCAGGCGCGTGACCAGCGCCCGGACCTCGGGCGTGGCCTGGGCGAGCAGCAGGGGGAACACATGCAGTTCTTCGTCCTGGTGGTGCAGCGGTGCGGCGATGTCGAAATAACGCAGCACATCCCGCGCGGCCTGGCGGGCATCGTTGTCAACGCCCTGCTTTCGCACATGCTCACGCAAGCGGCCCAGCAAACCCAGCGTGCGTTGCACGCGCTCGTGGCAGGCCTCCAGCATGGCAAAAGGCTGCTCAAAGCCCACGGCCGGTGCGCTGAAGCCGGGCAGATGCCTTGGCGCGGCAGCAGATACGGGTGCAGATGCGGATGCGGACGCAGGTACGGACGCCTGTGCCATGGCAGGCCTCAGCCAAACCGCACAGGGTGGCCCTGGCGGTCAAACGGAATGAACGCCCCATGCGCCCCACCCTTGATCGCATCCACCATGCGCTGCAAGGGCGCCTCGGCATCGGCGCTGCTGGGCGCCTGGTTCAGCGTGCCGGACATCGCCGCCGCAAACACGATGGCCCAGTCGTGGCCCGGGGCGGTGAACTGGCGCGCCTCGTTCACCAGTGCGTCGAACGATGCCAGTTCCTGCGGCGTCTTGTCCACACACATCAGAGGCACCAGGGCACCGCCCTGCCCGGCCTCGAAGCGCACGCGCTGCGAGGGGGTGGCGTCGTCGGGCAGCTCCACCGCCGCGAAGACGAACAGCAGGCGCTGCGGCTCGGGTTGCATGCATGCGGCCTGCAGCAGGTCGTCAAAACTGGAAATATCCATGAAAAGGTCTCGCAATCAATGAAAGGTGGGGGCCACCAGCGCGCTTCAAAATCCAGGCACCACGCCCCGCTTGGCATCCAGTGTGCTCACATAGGCGCCTGCCGCAGGGCGTGCGCGCACCGCCTTGCGCGACAACACGGTGCCGATGCTGATGAAACACAGGGCCTGCTCGGAGGCCGCCAGCTGAAACAAGGCCCGCAGGCTCGGCGCCTTCAGCGCCTTGCCGCTGGTCAGTGCCGAACCGTAGCCTTGCGCGGTGGCCATCAGCAGCATGTTCTGCACGGCACAGCCCGCAGAGACGGTGCGCTCGGCCAGATCAATCTCGGCGTCGCCCCGCTCGGCATCCACCACCGCCAACAGCAACACCGGGGAGCGGTACGCCTTCTCGCGTGCCTGCTCGGCCTGCTCGGGGGTGGCGGCAGAGTCGCGCTCCAGCAGGGCCTGCGCAAACACATCGGCCAGCGGCGGACGCGCGGCCTGCGGCACCAGGATGAAGCGCCAGGGCAGCAGCTGGCCATGGTCTGGCGCGTGGGCTGCGGCCTGGAGGATCTGCGCCAGCTCGACCGCATTGGGGCCGGGCCCGCCCAGGCGCTTGGGCAGAATGGTCTGGCGTGACTGGATCAACGCCGCCGCCAGCCCGGCCACATCGTCAGGCGCACTGGCCCGCGCCGCAGCAGGCTGCGCGCGAGACGAAGGGTTCAACGGCCAGGGAATGACAGACATGGGAATCCTTCCAATGCTTACCGTGCGTGCCGGGAAGGCCGATGCGGGACCCGACCGTTCATCCACAGCTCCCCAGGTGCCCACACTGCGTGCAGTAGTCGCAGCCGTCCTTGCGGATGACCGCATGGGCTCCGCACTCACTGCACTTCTTGCCCGCCATGGCCTGGGGCACGGCCACGGGCAGCGGGGCGGGCTCGTCCAGCTGCAGTTGCTGCTGCACCGGGTCGGCCACGCGGCGCGCCAGGATGTTCTGGATGGCATAGGCCATGGCCGCCACTTCGGAGTCGTGCCACATGGGCACCAGCGTGCCGTCGTCCTTGCGGTGGGTGCCCAGGCGCACCGGGCCGCGGTCCCAGGCGACCTTGCGCATGTCCGACAGCGCCCGCTCCAGAAAACCACCACGCGCTGCGAGCGACAGCATGCGCATGCTGGATGTGATCCACTGCTGCGACTCGCCGCTCTGGCCCACCGGCATGAAGAACTCGATGGCGCGGTCCACCGTACCGTTGCCCACGCCCGTGGGCACGGGCAGGAAGGACACGATGAGGTACAGGGTCTTGTGGCCTTCCTGCGTCCAGTATTCAAGCTTCTCAGCCACCGCCGAAAGGCCCCCTTGCGGACGGCTTTCGATCACGGTGCGCATGGGGTCCACCGGGGGTGAGGGTGGCGCCACAGGCGCCGCAGCGGGCGCGGGCGCAGGTTCCGCATGGGTTTCGAGCACCGAACCCAGAATGCTGTTGGGCCGGTAGGTGGCCAGGCCCTTGAGCTTGGCGCGCCAGGCCTGCAGGTACAGGTCCTTGAACCCTTCGTAGGGGTAGTCCGCGGGAATGTTCACGGTCTTGGAGATGGCCGTGTCCACAAAAGGCTGCACGGCTTCCATCATGGCGATGTGGCCTTCGGCCGGCATGGCCAGGGCCGAGACGAAGTAGTCCGGCAACGCCTCCACATCCCCGCCCAGCTCGCGGTACAGGCGCCAGGCATGGTCTTCCACAGCGTATTCGGTGGTGCTGCCGTCGGACTCGCGCTTCTTGCGCTTGTACATCCACGAGAACGGCGGCTCGATGCCATTGGAGGCATTGTCGGCAAAGGCCAGGCTCACGGTGCCCGTGGGCGCGATGGACAACAGGTGGCTGTTGCGGATGCCGTGCTGGTGGATCGCGGCCTTGAGCGATTCGGGCAGCCGGCTCGCAAACGTGCCTTCCGCCAGGTAGCCCCGCGCATCGAACTTTGGAAACGCGCCTTTCTCGCGCGCCAGATCCACCGACGCGGTATACGCGGCGTCGCGCATGCACTCGGCAATGCGTGCCGCCATTGTGCGGCCCTCGGGCAAGTCGTAGCGTAGGCACAGCATGGCCAGTGTGTTGCCCATGCCGGTAAAGCCCACGCCAATACGGCGCTTGGCCATGGCCTCGTCGCGCTGCTGCGGCAGCGGCCAGTAGGTCACATCGAGCACATTGTCGAGTGCGCGCACCTGCAGTGCCACGGCTTGGGTAAATGCGTCAAAGTCAAACGCGGCCACGCCCCCAAAGCCAAAGGGGTGCCGCACAAAGCGGGTGAGGATGATGGGGCCCAGGTCACAGCAGCCATAGGACGGCAGCGGCTGCTCTCCGCAGGGGTTGGTCGCCGCAATGTCTTCGCAGTAATGCAGGTTGTTGTCTTCGTTGATGCGCCCCAGGAACAGGATGCCAGGCTCGGCAAAGTCGTAGGCCGACTTCATGATCGTGTCCCACAGCTCGCGCGCGGCCACGGTGGCGTAGACCCACAGGCCATCGGCGCGCTGGCGAGCGCCCTGGGCCAGCAGTGCGGTGCCGGGGCGGGCCTTGTGCACCAGCTCCCACGGTGCGTTGTTCTGCACCGCATGGATGAACTCGTCCGACACCCCCACCGACACATTGAAATTGTTCCAGCGGCCTGGCGTGCGCTTGGCGGTGATGAACTCGTGCACATCGGGGTGGTCGATGCGCAGCACGCCCATCTGCGCACCCCGGCGTGCGCCAGCGCTCTCCACGGTGGAGCAGGACTGGTCGAACACGTTCATGTAGCTGCACGGCCCCGATGCCATGGAGGCGGTGGCCTTCACCTGTGCGCCCTTGGGGCGGATGCGAGAGAAATCGTAGCCCACGCCCCCGCCACGGCGCATGGTCTCGGCCGCCTCGCGCAGCGCTTCGTAGATGCCCGGAAAGCCGTCGTCATCCACGCCCTGGATGCAGTCACCCACGGGCTGCACAAAGCAGTTGATGAGGGTGGCCTGGATGTCGGTGCCTGCTGCGCTCATGATGCGGCCTGCGCCGATGGCGCCCGCCTTCAGGTTGGCGAGGAACAGGGCCTCGTACTTTTCGCGCAGCTCGGGTTTTTCGACCGAGGCCAGGGCCCGTGCCACGCGCTGGTACAGCTCGTCGGCCGTGGTTTCGCCAGGTTTGAGGTATTTCTCCCGCAGCACATCCAGGCTGATGGGCTGCAGGGACGAGGTGGGGTTGAGTGGGGGCTGGGGTTCGCGTTTCATGGGGGCCGATGATTTGGGTTTCAGGCTGAAACGGGGTTGCGTTCCGTCAAGGAGCGCTCATTCCACTCCGAATGCAGCGCCATGGCAAGTCAGTGGCCGCTCACTCGTCCACCAGCACCTGCCCATCATGCTCCACGTAGGGCTGGTAGGGGCCGGTGCCGCTGTGGTCCGACTGCGAAGCGGGCACAAATCCACCGGTCTGGACATCGAACACATGCACTTCGCCGTCCTCGATCACATAGTGCCAACCGTGCAGGCTGATCTGGCCCGACTGCACCCGGCTGCGCACCATGGGGTACTCCATGAGGCGCTCCAGCTGCAGCACCACCGCGCGCTGTTCAGTGCGGCGCAATACCTCGGGACCCGGCTGCATGGGCAACAGTGCCTCGCGCCCCAGGTCCAGCCAGCGGTTGAGGTTGGGGGCCTCGGGCGACACCTCACCATACATCGCCTTGATGGCCCCACAGTGACTGTGGCCGCACACCACGATGCGGCGCACCTGCAGATTGAGCACCGCGAACTCGATGGCCGCCGTGGTGCCATGGTGGCCATGCGACCCGTCGTACGGCGGGATGAACGCCCCCACATTGCGCACCAGAAACAGCTCGCCCGGCCCCGCACCAGTCAGCAGATAGGGCACCAGGCGGGAGTCGGAACACCCGATGAACAAGGTGGTGGGATGCTGCCCTTCGTCCACCAGCGCCTGGAACTGCTGGCGATACTGGGGGAAAGCGTCGTCATGGAAGCGGCGCAAGCGGTCCAGCAACTCGTCGGGCATGGGCAGGCAATCAGATATCGGTGGTGTGTGGAGCAACTACTGTACGAGCGGTGTGTCGGCCGCGTCCAGCGCCACCCCTTCGACCACGGCGGCGCCCGCCAGCAGCTGCAAATATTGGCGCAACGCATTCACCCAGGCCTGCTGGCGCAGGGTGAGCGCAATGGCTTGACGCACCTCTTCGAACGAGGGCTGTTGCCCCGGGTCACGGGCCACCACCTCCACCACATGCAGACCAAAGCGGCTGTGCACCAGGCGTGCCAGCACGCCGATCTCAGCACCGCCAAACACCTCGCGCGCGAACTCGGGGGCGCAGTCGGCACGGGTCAGCCAGCCCAGGTCACCGCCCTGCTGGCCACTGGGGCAGTTGGACCACTGGGCGGCGGCCTTGGCGAACTGTGCACCGCCATCGTCGGCGCAGCGCAGTTCAATCAGCAAGGCCTCGGCCCGCAGGCGCAGCTGCTTCACATCCACGCCCGGCGTCACCGCAAACAGCACATGGCGCAGTTGCGCACGCTCCCCCTGGGCATGGGCCGCAGGGTGGGCATCGTGGTAGCGGCGGCAGGCTTCTTCTGAAGGATCAGGGAGGTCCAGCTCGCGCTCCAGCAACTGCTCAATGGCATCGGAGGCCTGGACGCTGATGGCGCCTAGGACACCCGGCACATCGCTCGCGGGCAGCAGACCCGCTTGTTGCGCCGCCTGGCGCAGCAGCTCGGTGCACGCACGCTGGCGCAGGGCCTCTCCGTCCAGCGACTCGTGCGGGGCGTTGAGGGCCACGCCATTGATACGTGCCACCTCGGCCGCCACCGAGCCACCGCCCCCCATGGCGCCGGCTGGTGGTGCCAGGGTGGCTTGCAGGGGCACATCGTCCATCGTTGCCACCAGGGCCTCGTAGGCCGCAGCCTGCGTCGGGGTCAGCGTGCTGGCAGGTGCTGCCGCCACGCCGCTGTCAGTGGAGCCGCATCCGCAGCTCCCGGTTCCACATCCGCTCATGGTGTGCTCCTTGATAGTCGGTGGAATTCAGGCGCGGCGGTCTTGCGACTGCATGTGGCCTGGGGGCAGGTTCAAGCGGCGCGCACGCACCACCTGGTAGGGGCGCAGCACATAGGCCAGCGTGCCAAAGCCACTCCACACATGCACCAGGCGGGTGAAGGGGAAGACCAGGAAGATGCTCATGCCCAGGAACATGTGGGCCTTGAAAATCCAGCCCGCCTCGGCCAGCAGCTCCACCCCGCCGCTGCGGAAGGTCACCACCCGTTGCCCCCATTCGGCCAGCTTCATCATCATGGAGCCATCCAGATGCTGCGCCGACAGCGGAATGGTGGCCAGGCCCAGTGCCAGTTGCAGCCACAGCAGCACCAGAATCAGGATGTCGCTGGTCTTGGACGTGGCGCGGATGCGAGGGTCCGACAGGCGGCGGTGCAGCAGGATGGACAGGCCGATGAATCCCAGCGTGCCCGCGATCCCGCCGGAGACCATGGCCATGAGCTGCTTGGCGCCCGCACTCATGAAGTGCTCGTACACAAAGTGCGGCGTGAGCATGCCCACCGTGTGGCCGAAGAACAGGAACAGCACGCCGATGTGGAACAGGTTGCTGCCCCAGCGCAGACTGCCGGTGCGCAGCAGCTGCGACGAGTCACTCTTCCAGGTGTACTGGTCACGGTCAAACCGCGCCCAACTGCCGATGAAGAACACGGCCAGGCAAATGTAGGGATAGATGCCAAACAGCAGGGTGTCAAGCCAGGTGGTCATGCTGAGACTCCTTCGGGTGCCCGCTCGGCGCGGGGGGTACGAACAAAATGCAGGGGCTGCGGCTGGTCGGGCTTGGACTGGCCCTGGGTGCTGCAACCGCCAAACGCTTCGGGCTCGGCCCAGACCTCGTCCATGGGCGGCTCGGGCGTGAGCGCCACCGACTGCACACGCTGGCCCGAGACTTCGAGCACGGCGGCAATCACACTGGCGTAGGGGCTGTTGCGCGCCACGAGGGCGCTGAACAGCGCATTGAGGATGTGGGCCATTTCGCCCAGAAACTCCCTGGCCACTTCGGGCGGCTGGGTAGAGGCGAACTCCAGCACCACCGGCAGGTGGTCGGGCAGCTCCTCTGCCTGGAACTGCAGGCCTGCCTTCTCGTAGGTCTGCAACAGGTCGATGAGCGCCGGGCCCCGGTCACGCGAATCGCCGTGCACATGCTCGAACAGGTGCAGCGAGGTCTGGCGACCTCGATCAAAGTTATCCACGTAGCGGGCTTCGGCTTCCAGCGGGTCGAGTGCAGCCAGGTGCTCGCACACCGCCTTCAACTCCTCCATGCGCTCGGCCGTCAGGGCTTGCTCGGCCTGCAGAGCGTCGATGAGCTGCGGCATCACGCTGCGCAGCTGAGCATCGGGGTAGCTCAGCAGGTAGCCCAGGGCGCGCAGGGTCAGGCGCACGGAGGTCGGGTTCTTCTTGAACATGGTGATTCCTTCCGTGTCGCTCAAACAGTCGCTTTGATGGGAATGGTCCGCGGCTTCTTGCCACCGAACATACTGGTCTCGGTGGCGCCGTCGGAGCAACCGTTGCCAAACGAGAAGCCGCAGCCGCCCCGGATGTCGAACGCGTTTTCTGCGTACTCGCGGTGGGCCGATGGGATGACGAAGCGGTCCTCGTAATTGGCAATCGCCATCACGTGGTACATCTCCTCCACCTCCGCCATCGACAGGCCGGCCTGCTTGAGCACCGACAGGTTCTGGCGCTGCTCCACATGCTTGTCGCGCTGGTAGGTACGCATGGCCAGCATGCGCTCCAGCGCCCGCACCACGGGCCCGGTGTCACCGGCGGTGAGCAGGTTGGCCAGGTACTGTACGGGGATGCGCAGCTGCGACACGTCGGGGATCTCGCCATTCACGCCCACGTGGCCGGCATTGGCAGCGGCCGTGATGGGCGACAGGGGCGGTACATACCAGACCATGGGCAGCGTGCGGTACTCGGGGTGCAGCGGCAGGGCCACCTTCCAGTCCACTGCCATCTTGTAGACGGGGCTGTTGCGGGCGGCGTCCATCCAGCTGTCCGGGATGCCGTCGATGCGGGCCTGCTTGATGACATCGGGGTCGTTCGGGTTCAGGAAGATGTCGAGCTGGGCCTGGTACAGGTCGCGGTCGCGCTCCACGCTGGCGGCTTCCTGGATGCGGTCTGCGTCATACAGCAGCACACCCAGGTAGCGGATGCGGCCCACGCAGGTTTCCGAGCACACCGTGGGCTGGCCCGCCTCGATGCGGGGGTAGCAGAAGATGCACTTCTCGGCCTTGCCCGACTGCCAGTTGTAGTAGATCTTCTTGTAGGGGCAGCCTGAGACGCACATGCGCCAGCCACGGCACTTGTCCTGGTCGATCAGCACGATGCCGTCTTCCTCGCGCTTGTAGATCGAGCCGCTGGGGCACGATGCCACACACGCCGGGTTCAGGCAGTGCTCGCACAGGCGCGGCAGGTACATCATGAAGGTGTTTTCGAACTGGCCGTAGATGTCCTTTTGCACATCGTCGAAGTTCTTGTCCTTGCTGCGCTTGCTGAACTCGCCGCCCAGGATTTCTTCCCAGTTCGGGCCCCACTCGATCTTCTCCATGCGCTTGCCGGTGATCAAGCTGCGTGGGCGGGCCGTGGGTGCGGCCTTGGTTTCAGGCGCGGACTGCAGGTGGTCGTAGTCGAACGTGAAGGGCTCGTAGTAGTCGTCGATCTGCGGCAGGTTGGGGTTGGCGAAGATGCGCATGAGCAGCTTCCACTTGCCGCCCTGGCGGGGCGCGATGGAGCCGTCGGGGCTGCGCACCCAGCCGCCATTCCACTTGTCCTGGTTTTCCCATTCCTTGGGGTAGCCGATGCCGGGCTTGGTTTCGACGTTGTTGAACCAGGCGTATTCCACCCCGGGGCGGCTGGTCCAGACGTTCTTGCAGGTGACGGAACAGGTGTGGCAACCAATGCACTTGTCCAGGTTGAGCACCATGCCGATTTGTGCGCGAATTTTCATCGTGTTTCTCCTTGGCTTCAGGCGTGGGCTGCGGTGCTGGACACAGGCTCATCGTCGAGCCAGTCCACGCGGTCCATCTTGCGCACCAGCACGAACTCGTCGCGGTTGGTGCCGATGGTTCCGTAGTAGTTGAAGCCGTAGCTGTACTGCGCGTAGCCACCGATCATGTGGGTGGGCTTGAGCACGATGCGCGTGACCGAGTTGTGGATACCGCCACGGGTGCCGGTGATCTCGGAGCCGGGCGTGTTGATGATCTTCTCTTGCGAGTGGTACATCATCACCATGCCGGGGTTCACACGCTGGCTCACCACCGCACGGGCTGCAATGGCGCCGTTGGCGTTAAAAAGTTCGACCCAGTCGTTGTCCACGATGCCCGCAACCTTGGCGTCGTCTTCGCTCAGCCACACCACGGAGCCACCCCGGTTGAGCGTGAGCATCATCAGGTTGTCGCTGTACGTGCTGTGGATGCCCCACTTCTGGTGCGGTGTGATGAAGTTCAACGCGATCTCGCG
>Ga0207976_100189_pt1 | contig 40022 bp, 38 predicted proteins | sample LakWasMe94_HOW11_2_FD_183916 | JGI IMG/M metagenome (GOLD analysis project Ga0207976, IMG submission 183916) | Freshwater sediment methanotrophic microbial communities from Lake Washington under simulated oxygen tension - Sediment Metagenome... | ecosystem: Environmental > Aquatic > Freshwater >...
GCGATCTTGGTGTACAGGTCGAGCTTCCAGTCCATGCGCTCGGCAATGGCCTCGATCACGAGGTCGCATTCCTTGAGCAGGTGCATGTGCTCTTCGTAGTTGGCCTGCTGGATCAGCGCTGCGTCATCGGCCACACCCAGGGGCGAGGGCTTGAGCTTCTTCAGGCCTTCAACGGCCTTGGTGACGATGCCGTTCTTGGGGCCTTCCTTGGCAGGCAGGTCGAACAGCACCACGGGCACCTTCACGTTGACGAGGTGGGCGGCAATCTGCGCGCCCATCACGCCTGCGCCGAGCACGGCGACTTTTTTCACTTGGAATCGGGACATGGGTTGGGTTCCTGGTTGGGGCATTGCGCAACACCGCAGCGGGTGCGCAACGCCACGGGAATGGGGTTTACTGGACGCGGATCCAGGTTTGCGTGCGGCCGAACGGGCCGATCGAGCCGCGCACTTCGAGCTTCTTGCCGCCCTCGACGGGGGTCATGCGCAGGGTGTAGTTGCGGCCGTTCTCAGGGTCGAGAATCTTGCCGCCCTCCCACACCTCTTTGCCGTCGGCCTTCTTTGCGCCACGGATGATCTCCAAGCCCACCAAGGGCTTGCCCTTGCGGTCGTCGGAGCACTCCTCGCAGACATCCTCGGGCTTGGCGTCCTTGGACAGGCGCTTTTCCAGCGCTCCGTGCAGCACGCCGCCACCAATGTCGCGGATGCGGATCTCGGCCTTGGCCTCGCCGGTCTTGTCATCGATGTTGCGCCACAGGCCTTCGGGCGTCATCTGCGCCCAGGCCGGCAGCGCACCCGCTACCAAAACAATAGCTGCTACCGCTTTGAACATCTGCGCTCCCTGGCAAAAAGGCTTGAAATCCGCATCCGGCACCGATCAGGCCAGGGCCAGATCGGTGTCCATCAGCACCTTGCTGCCGGCGCGGGCGGTGCGCATCAGCGTGGCGGTTTCGGGGAACAGCTTGGCGAAGTAGAAACGTGCGGTCTGCAGCTTGGCGCCGTAGAACGGGTCGGTGTTGCCGGCGGCGATCTCGCGCAGGGCGACCTGGGCCATGCGGGCGAACAGGTAGCCGAACACCAGGTGGCCGGCCACGCGCAGATAGTCCACCGCAGCAGCACCCACTTCGTCGGGGTTTTGCATGCCCTTGAAGCCGATCTCGGTGGTGAACTTGGTCATCTGGTCACCCAGCATGGCCACCGGGTTGATGAACTCAGCCATCTTCTCGTTCACACCCTCTTCTTCCACCAGCTTACCGATCAGCTTGCCCAGCTTTTTCAGCGTGGCGCCGTTGTTGCCCAGGATCTTGCGGCCCAGCAGGTCCAGCGACTGGATGGTGTTGGTGCCTTCATAGATCATGTTGATGCGGTTGTCCCGCACGTACTGCTCCATGCCCCATTCCTTGATGAAGCCGTGGCCGCCGAAGACCTGCATGCACGCGTTGGTGCTGATGTGGCCGTTGTCGGTGATGAAGGCCTTGACGATGGGGGTCAGCAGGGCCACGAGTTCTTCGGAATCCTTGCGCACCTTTTCATCGGGGTGGCTGTGCACCTTGTCCAGCAACAGCGTGCAGAAGATCTGCAGCGCGCGGCCACCTTCGGCGTAGGCCTTGGCGGTGAGCAACATCTTGCGCACATCGGGGTGCACGATGATGGGGTCGGCGTCCTTGTCCTTGGCCTTGGGGCCCGACAGGCTGCGCGACTGGATGCGGTCCTTGGCATAGGCCAGCGCGTTCTGGTAAGCCACTTCCGTCAGGCCCAGCGACTGGTTGCCCACACCCAGGCGGGCGGCGTTCATCATCACGAACATGGCAGCCAGGCCCTTGTTGGGCTGGCCCACCATGGTGCCGATGGCGCCGTCCAGTGCGATCTGCGCGGTGGCGTTGCCGTGGATACCCATCTTGTGCTCCAGGCCCGTGCAGAAGATGGGGTTGCGCTCGCCCAGCGAGCCGTCGGCATTCACGTTGAACTTGGGCACCACAAACAGGCTGATGCCCTTGCTGCCCTTGGGCGCATCGGGCAGGCGGGCCAGCACCAGGTGAACGATGTTGGCGGCCATGTCGTGCTCGCCGGCGCTGATGAAGATCTTGTTGCCGGTGATCTTGTAGGTGCCGTCAGGCAGAGGCTCGGCCTTGGTGCGCATCAGGCCCAGGTCGGTACCGCAGTGGGGTTCGGTCAGGCACATGGTGCCGGTCCATTCGCCGCTGGTCAGCTTGGGCAGGTACAGGGCCTTCTGGGCGTCGGTGCCATGGGCGTGCAGGGCTTCGTAGGCGCCGTGCGACAGGCCGGGGTACATCGTCCAGGCCTGGTTGGCCGAGTTCAGCATCTCGTACAGGCACTGGTTCAGCACGAAGGGCAGGCCCTGGCCGCCATAGGTGGGGTCGCAGCTCAGTGCAGCCCATCCACCCTCGACGTACTTGGCATAGGCGTCCTTGAAGCCGGTGGGGGTCTTCACTTCGTGCGTGGTCTTGTTCAGCACGCAGCCTTCGGTGTCGCCGCTGATGTTGAGCGGGAACGCGACTTCGGAAGCAAACTTGCCGGCCTCTTCGATCACGGCATTGATGGTGTCCACATCCACTTCGGCGTGGGGTGGCATCGCCTTGAATTCATCACTGACCTTGAGCACTTCGTGCATGACGAATTGCATGTCGCGCAGGGGCGGCGTATAGGTAGGCATGGGTTTACTCCTTGGATGTGGTGGTTTGGTTGGAAACTTTGCGGCGCGCCACTGTGGGTGCCTTGGCTGCCGCTGTCGGCGCGCTGTAGCGCGCCAGAATGTTGTGAAAGCCCACGACAGCCCGGTCGATGGAGCCCGGGGTCTGCAGGAACCGCGCCTCGTAGTGCAGCGCGAGGATCAGGCCGTGGATCTCGAAGAGCATCTGCTCTTCCTTGGTGTCGGCACGCAGCTCGCCCAGTTCCTTGCACTGCTCGATGGCGCGGCGCATGGCGGCATGCCAGGTCAGCACCGAACTGGCCAGCGCATCGCGCACGGGGCCGGTACGGTCATCGAACTCGACCGCGCCGCTGATGTAAATGCAGCCCGAGTCGATTTCGATGGAGGTGCGCTTCATCCAGTTGTCGAACAGCGCCGACAAACGCGCCACGCCACGGGGGGCGGACATGGCGGGGTAGAACACTTCCTGCTCGAAGCGGGTGTGGTACTCGCGGATCACCGAAATCTGCAGCTCTTCGCGGGAGCCAAAGTGGGCGAAAACGCCCGACTTGCTCATGCCCGTGACATCGGCCAGCGCCCCGATGGACAGGCCTTCCAGCCCGATGTGCGTGGCCAAGCCCAGCGCGGCCTCGACGATGGCCGCCTTGGTCTGCTGGCCTTTTTGCAAGGCACGGCCGGTACCACTGCGAGCACGCGGGATGCGGGTGACCTGGCGGGATTCGGGGATGGAGGACATGGGCACGAATAAAAACGAACGTTCGTTCTATTCTGCAGCAAATTCCCTGCAGCCCCCAAGCCCCCGGAAAAAATAGGGAGACCCATCCAAACCACCCGTTGCAGCCGCGCCACCCCCGCCGTGACGCGCCGCCTCAACAGCGCGGACCGCTACAACATCAGCGCAAGGCTGGCTTCCAGGTGCTCGGTGGGCAGGCGCCGAAACCCCGAGCGGGCGTAGCACTGCAGGCGCCCGACCACAAAGGCCGTCAACACGCTGGCCGCCACCTGGGCATCGACTGTGGGCGTGCTGGATGCGGCTGCACTCGCGCGCAGGCACTGGCGCAGGGTGGATTCGATGCGGTCAAAGAACTGGTTCATGCGCTGCTGCAAGCGCTCGTGCTCGAACACCAGTGCGTCGCCCACCATGACCCGCACCATGCCCGGGTTGCGTTCGCCAAACTGCAGCACCAGCGCCACGATGCGCGCCGCCTGGCGCGCGCCCACGTCGGCAGGCTGTGTGGGGTCGGGCACGTCGCGCCCCGTGATCTGCTGCACCAGTGTGAACACCGACTGCTCGATGAAATCGATCAAGCCCTCGAACATTTGCGCCTTGCTGGCGAAATGGCGGTACAGCGCCGCCTCGCTGACCGACAGGCGCGCGGCCAGCGCGGCAGTGGTGATGCGCTCGGCCCCAGGCTGCTCCAGCATGGCGGCCAGGGCCTGCAGGATCTGGACGCGCCGTTCCCCGGGCTTGGGCCGCTTGCGTGCAGCCGCAACATCACCCGCTTCGGCGGTACTGGCAGGCTCGGGGAGGGGCGAGATTTCAGACATGCAGGACAGGGACTCCGGTGGGGCCCTGCTCCCGGTGCGCATGCCACTGGGCATGGTCGGATCACGGCAGGGCGTGGATCACGATGTCACATCTTGCCGCAGCCAGGAGGGGCCGGGGCGCCACCTGTTTGCACAAGTCAATCGTGTGTGGAAATGATTCTCGCACAGGCCCCTTGTCGGTCCGGACGGCCCGGGGACCCCGCACGACTACAGCGGAAACACCACCGTCACCAGCAGCCCGCGCCCCTGGGGGCCCGTGCCCAGCGTCAGTGCGGCACGGTGTACCCGGGCAATCTCGTCCGCAATGGCCAGGCCCAGGCCCGTGCCCTCGCCTCCCGCGCCGGGCACGCGGTAGAACCGCTGCAACACGCGGGTACGCTCAGACTCCGGCACGCCTGGGCCGTCGTCCTCCACCTCCACGTAGGGCCGGGGCGGGCCCGCGCGCCCCTGGCGCAGTCCGCAGCGGATGGTCACCACGCCCCCCGCAGGTGTGTATTTGATGGCGTTGTCCACCAGGTTGGACAGCAGCTCGCGCAGCAGCCAGCCATGGCCTGTCACATGCACCAGCTGGACATCGAGCCCGAGGTCCAGGCCCTTGCCGGTGGCTGCGTCCAAAAATGTTTCCAGCAGCGACTCGCACAGATCCTTGAGGTCAACCCGCTGCGGCGGCTGCGCGTCCAGGCTGCGGGCGTCCGCGCGAGACAACGCCAGCAGCTGGTGCGCCAGCTGCGAGGTGCGGCGCGTGGCGTTGCGCAGCTTCTCGATTTGATCCGCTCCCAAAACAATAGCACCTTGTGCACGATCTTCATGCGCTAGCGGCATTTTCCGGTCGAAATCCGGGAATGACGTGCGTGGCGGCGCTGCCGCCTTGGCCATCATGGCCCAGGCCTCCACCTGGGCCTGCAAGCCCGCCAGCGGCGTGCGCAACTGGTGCGCCGCGTCGGCCACAAATCGCCGCTGCCCTTCGGCCTGTGCGTTGACCAGCGCAAACAGGCGGTTGAGCGAGTGCACCAGGGGCCGCACCTCGTCGGGCGAGGCGGCCTCGTCGATGGGACTGAGATCGCGGGGAGAGCGGCGCTCCACCGCCTCCGCAAGCCCCACAAGGGGTTTGAAGGCCTGCCGCACCGCCCAATGGATCGCAAAACCCGCGGCAATCAGCAATACGAGGTTGGGCAACAACACCCTCAGGAGCAGTTGCTGCGCCCATTTCTGGCGAGGGTCCGATCCGTCGGCGAGAGCCACGACCAGTTCGCCCGCCCCCGTGCGCCCGCGTTGCGCCGCCACCCGGTACGTCACGCCGCCGAACTCCACGCTGTGGAACTCCGGGGCCTGTGTGGTGGGCACTGCGCCGTGTACCCAGCCCTCTCCGAGCAACAGGCGCCCCGAGGTATCGCGCACGCTATAGGCCGCAAAGCCCGCGTTCTGGCGCAAAAACTCTTCGATGGGCGGCGCCAGCAGCAGCAGCGGTGGGTCGTTGTCGTGGATGGGCGGCGCCAGCACCGAATCGGCCAGCGCGGGCAGCAGCCGCACCAGACGCTGGTCGTGCTGGCCAGCTGCCTCATCGGCCGACCGGTAGTCCAGCCAGACCCCTGCCAGCACCAGCACACACAGGGGCAGTACCAGCATCAGCAGCAGCCGGGTGCGCAGGTCTGATGTCATGGCGCGCAGGCCGGGCCGCCGGGAGGAGTTTTTCCAAAGCATGGCGAGGCGGCGAACTGGGCGCGGAAAATACCTGCTCAGGTTGCCTGCAGTTCGAGCCGGTAGCCAAAGCCCCGTATGGACCGCAGCGCCACACCGTGGGGTTCCAGCTTGCCTCGCAAGCGCGAGACATACACCTCCACCGCGTTGGGGGTGATCTCCTTGTCCCACCCCGTCAGCGCCTGCAGCAGCTTGTCTTTGCTAGCAGGCTTGGGGGCGTTGATGAGCAGGTATTCGAGCACCGTCCACTCGCGCGGGCCCAGTTCGATGACCTGCTCGCCAGCCGGTGTGCGCATGCTGGCCCGGCGCCCGGCCGTGTCCAGCTCCAGCGGGCCAAAACTCAGCACGGCCGTGGTCGCAGCCTGGGAACGGCGCAACAGCGCACGCAGGCGCGCCAGCAGCTCGGGCAGCTCGAACGGCTTGACCATGTAGTCATCCGCCCCCAAATCCAGCCCCTGCACCCGGTCATGCAGCGCGTCACGCGCCGTCAGTATCAAAACTGGCATGGCGGGGCTTGCCATGTCTGGACGGCGCAGGCGGCGTGTCAGCTCCAGGCCGTCCATGGCGGGCAGCCCGATGTCGATGATGGCTGCGTCAAACGACTCGGCGCGCAGCACCTCTTCGGCCCGCTCGCCACTGCCCACCCAGTCCACCGCATAACCCGCATCGGTGAGCCCCAGCTTGATGCCGCTGGCCACCATCACATCGTCTTCGACCAACAGCAGACGCATGGAGACCTCACGCGGGGTCAGTGAGACCGGATCATGGTGCCGTAGGCCTGGTCAGTCAGGATCTCCAGCAGCATGGCATGGGGCACACGCCCGTCAATGATGTGCACGGCATTCACGCCCGCCTTGGCGGCATCCAGCGCACCGGCAATCTTGGGCAGCATGCCGCCCGAGATGGTGCCGTCGGCAAACAGCTCGTCGATGCGGCGGGCTGTCAGGTCGGTCAACAGGTTGCCGGCCTTGTCGAGCACACCGGGGGTGTTGGTCAGCAGCATCAGTTTTTCAGCCTGCAACACCGTGGCCAGTTTGCTGGCCACCACATCCGCATTGATGTTGTAGCTTTCGTTGTTCTCGCCAAAGCCAATCGGGCTGATGACGGGGATGAACGCATCGTCTTGCAGCGCCTTCACCACGCTGGGGTCGATGGAAACGATGTCACCCACCTGGCCCACGTCGTGTTCGATGGTGGGATCCTTGCTGTCCACCATCTTGAGCTTTTGTGCGCGAATCATGCCGCCGTCACGGCCGGTCAAGCCCACGGCCTTGCCACCGGCTTGGTTGATCAGTCCCACGATGTCCTGCTGCACCTCGCCGGCCAGCACCCATTCGACCACTTCCATGGTCTCGGCATCGGTCACACGCATACCCTGGATGAACTCGCCCTTCTTGCCCAGTCGGTTGAGCGCGGTTTCGATTTGCGGGCCGCCACCGTGCACCACCACCGGGTTCATGCCCACCAGCTTGAGCAGCACCACGTCCTCGGCAAAGTCGGCCTGCAGGGCCGGGTCCGTCATGGCGTTGCCGCCGTACTTGATCACCATGGTCTTGCCATGGAACTTGCGGATGTAAGGCAGCGCCTGGGCCAGGATTTCAGCCTTGTCGCGTGGGGCAATCGAAAGAAGGTCGGTCATGGAGGCGTGCCATCCGGAGAAAACTGTGAGGCGCAAATTGTGCCGCATTCGCCAGGCGCGCGAACACTAGAAGGCTTCAGTGGCGCAGCCAGTTCGGCACTTTGAACCGCACGATGGCCAGATAGGCCATGACATAGCTGACCACAAAAAGCCCGCAAAACGCCATGAGCAGGGGCGTGTTGTTCCAGAACAGCACTGCAGGCACCACCGTCAGAAGCGTAAAACCCCACAGATAGGGCGACGTACGGTTGTTGCGCATCAGCACCCGGCGGGACTCATCATCGTGAAACACCCCACGAACAATGCGGCGGTAGATGAGCTGGTGAAAATGCAGCGCATCGGCCACGCCCGGTGAAACGCCCCGCACCGCCTTACGGTAAATGGAGAAAATCGTCTCCCACACCGGGTAGATCAGCAGGAGCATCGGGAACCAAGGCGATACGTCCGCATTGCGCTGCACCAGCGAGATGCTGGCCAGCGCAATCACGCCACCCCATACGTAAGCGCCGCCATCGCCGGCAAACAACATGCCGCGCGGATAGTTCCAGACAAGAAACCCCCCCGTGGCAGCGGCCGTTGACACCAACAGCGCAGCCAGCGCTCGATCGCCTACCTGCAACGCGACATGCGCCAGAGCCAGGCAGACAATGAGTGCGACCATGCCGGCCAGGCCGTTGTATCCATCGATGATGTTGAAGGCGTGTGGGAGCCCAGAAACAGCAAGAACCACAATCGCGATGCTTAACCAAGGAGCAGCTATCAGCACCGAGTCCAACCAGGGCCAGCCTGAACGTGGCAAGCTGAGGCCCAGAAGAATGACAGCGAGAACGCCAGAAGCGCCCGTCAGGCTCAAGCGATAGCGTACCGAGAGACGCTGGGTCATGTCTTCAGCAATACCTCCGACGACCGCCGGTAGCAAAGCCACCAACCACCCGCCGACCCACGCGCCCAACTTGAGCGAACCCGGATCTCCCCAATGAGTCGATTGAAGAACTCCCAGCCCCCAACTGCACCCAATCCCAATAAACAGCGCAGCACCGCCGAGTCTGGGTATATCCCCCAGATGAAAACGTTGTGGCATGCCATCGCCATACACAAGAGCATGGCTACGCATCCACCGCACGATGAACCCTGCCGCCAACGCAGCCACGATAAATGCCACCACGGATAACCAAATCATGAGCGGCCGATGGTACCCGCACTCGCCAAAGGTACCTGCAAGAAACCGTTGTCAGCAGCACCAAGGACACTCGAACGAAGACAATCCGTGCGAAAAATCGGGCCTCGGCAGCCTCGGCAGCCTCGTCGCCTGGACACGGCGCACTGCACGCGAGCAAATTGACACCACTCGCTTCGTGACGACATAACGTGACTCACAGTACGGCTCACTCATTCGCCCACTTAGCCACTACCGAAGCAGGCCACGGTAAAAGCGCATCACTTTCTCAACATACTGCTGCGTTTCAGGATAAGGCGGAATTCGTCGGCCATACTTGATCACAGCACCCTCCCCCGCGTTGTAGGCCGCCAGTGCCAATTCCTTGTCACCGTCGAACATACGCAGCAGATCTGCCAGATAACGCGTACCAATTTGGGCATTTACCTTAGGCTCCATGGCCGCATGCTCTCCACCAGAGGACGGGCGAGCTGCCACACCATAGCGCTCAGCGGTGGCGGGCATGACTTGCATCAATCCAAGGGCCCCCTTGCGTGATATGGCCTTCGCATTAAAGGCCGACTCCGCTGCGGCGACCGCAATGACAAATGCGGGGTCCAACGATTGAGCTGCGGCCGCTTCCTCTAGGTGTAATTTGGCATCTTCATAACCGGGCAATTGCAAAGCGGAAGCACTGCGCTCTTTGCCTTTCAGCTCCGACGCGGGCGGCACCCGGTTGAGCCAGATCACCCCGCGCGACTGCGCCGATGGGGGTACATTGCCTATATGGGTTACGCCGTCCTTATCCACGAACTCCCAGATCTGATTTGCCCGGGGTGCAGACTGCAAGCCCACGAACAGCACCACGAGCAACACCACACCACGGCAAGAGAAAAATCCAGAGCGGATGCGCCCGCCCACACCGCCAAGCACAGTGGCTTTCATCGTCATATCCTCTTGCCTGCGATAGACAAGATAGTTTTCAGTGTTGAGGCGAACTTGCCGTGCCATGGAATTGGGGCAGGTGAGGAGCTAGGCCAAGCCGCACCCCGCCTGGAACGGATCAAACGCGCAGGCATGCCCGCTGCGACCATTCCCGCAGGCACGTCCTGCCGTACCAAGGCCCCAGCCGCAACAACCGCTCCGCGACCAATAGTCACCCCCTCAAGAACAATGGCCCCGGCACCAATCCAGGCACCATCCTCAATAACGATTCGCGCCCGGGTAATACGGTTACGTGCGATGACGACATCCCCCTCATCAATCGCATGCCCCGCCGACAAGAGCTTGGCATGCGGCCCGATCAGAACATCCTCACCAATTTCCAACCCGCCCTCTCCCGACAGGTAGCTACCGACGTTCACGATGGTGCGGGCGCCAATATGCATGCCTACGCAAGGATCAGCACCCACATCTCCGAGCACCAGTCGCGTCTGGGCGTAGAGACTGACCCCATCAGCTAGGCACAGCACGTTGGAGCGCTGCCCAAAACGCATTACAGAGACAGACGAATCAATCCGACATCCTTCACCCATCGTGTCCACACCGGCGTGTGACGTCACAAAGTCTGGAATTCCCAGCAGCATTTTTCTAGCCCTCAACGGCTAAGGTACGAACCCATGAACCTGCGCCAGCGGCTTCGCCATGCGCGATCGCTCAGCTCCATAGTCCTCGCCTGCAGCTCGCCGCGCGCTGTCACCAGCTCAGAGTCCAACCTGATCTTCTCGGAGCGCAGCAAGTCCACATTCTTTCGCAACTCACCGACCTCCTGTTGTAGCTTCGCAATGAGTTCTTTGGCTTCCGCAAAGGCTTTCTGGTGCTCTAGCAACGAGGCTCGTTCACGCTGGTGCACCAGAGTCAGTGCCTGAAGCTCGTCACGCAAACCGTCCACCATTCCCCGAGCCTCTTTCAGCTCCCAGATAGGTGCTTCGACACTGGGAGTGACAACCACCATCCATTGGTAAACGTCAAAGTCTTGCCAACCTGCCAACAATGCCTGGCGTTGATCACCAGAAAGTGCACGCCAATACCCGGCAAATTCGCTGCATTCCACGGGCACGCGGTTGGCCTCCCATACTCGCGGCGCCCATCCCGCATCAAGCAGCACCTTCTCGATACTGCGCTTGGTAAAAAATCGAACATGCGTCCTGTCCAATTGCCCCTTGTCCGAATAATCGAAGACGCCACCGCGCATGGCAGCCAGGACACCGGCGTAGGCGATATTCGGCACGGAAATCAGTAGCTGCCCCATTGGGGCCAGCAACCCGCTCAACCGTTGCAGCACATCCTCGGGTTTTCGCAAGTGCTCAAGCACATCACAAGCCAGCACCATGTCAAAACGGCGCCCGTCAATTGCATCTTGCCAATCCGTGCTGTCAAGGTTTCCGGGGATGACTTCCACATCCATTGTCTTGAGGACTTCAAGGGCCTGAGGGTCGTTCTCCACCACCGTGACGCGGTGACCACGGTCCAACAAGACACGCGTCATGGCACCTGGGCCAGGCCCCAACTCCAGAACAGAGCCTTGGCCAGGCGGAACACGACGCAGCAACCGGGCTGCCCACTCCCCACCGTCAGGGTCGAATGCGTAGTCGTAACGCTCAATTTTGCTCATATCGCCTCGGCGGACGAAGGTGTCCACATTTGCTCCCATTGCCCCCAGTGCCACCAGGCCCACGGACGGCTACGGACATCCCGCTCCAAACGCCGGATCACCGAATCAATAGCCAGCCTAGCATTATCCGGCAATGTCTCAACTTCGACTCTGAGACGCGTCGCACCATCGGAGTACGTCACCGCATGCAGCATGGGAACCCCAGCGGACTCCGCCATGCGTTCGATCCCGGTGGGCAGATGCAGTTGCCCACCGAGAAAGGGGTGACTGCGTAACCTTGTAAATTCAGGAGCCCAGGCGTCGGCAAGTATTCCCCATGCCTGGCCTGCCTTCAAGGACGCATAAACGGGGCGCATCCCCTGATCTGTTGTGCGCCATTCGCCTCTAGCTATCTCAGAAAAACTCTTTACCTTACGAACCAGGAAATCTCTTTGAACGGCAGTGAGCCCAGGATTCCCCAACACGGGCATGGTCAATGTGTTCAGCGACAGGCCTCTCAGGGCCAACGCCAAGGCTGATGTCAACAGTCGGTCATAGTGGTTAAGCACAAGGATGAACCCTTGCTTGCGACGGATCAGCGTATCGACATGCTCCCATCCCTGCACATCGATCTCTGGACCGCCTGATCGACCCAATCGGTGAAGGGCTGACGCGTCCATCATTTCCCGCGCCAGCATCGACAAATGCGTACGTGCCCACTGGCGACGTTCAATCGCAGTTGCGCTCGGAAACACCTGTTCGAAACGCCTGACGAGGAACTGCTCTGTCAGTCGGCGTGCAGCAGATGGCTCACGTCCCACTGCCGCAGCCAGGTACCACGGCACGGTAGTCGGCATGCGGCTCAAGGCCGGGAACGCGTAGCGCAAGCGCCATTCGCTCATCATGCCGCCAACAACATCTCATGGTCGAGCCACACCAATCCCACCTCACGGTTCTTTTGATTCAAAACCGTAAAGGGTTGAATTAATTCCGCCATGTCCAACACCTGCAGCCCGGAATCATCGAGCACGTAAACATTCCAGAGATATTCCCCCGAGAGGAGTGGAAGAGAAGGAAATCTAACGCGCAAGCTATGCGTCCCAACCCCACTCAACGGTGTTGGCGGATCTTGAAATTGGGTGCTGGTCCCGAACACGTTGTCCTTGTCTGGCCTGACCAAGGCAAAACCTATGTGAAACTTGTCTTTACAGTACGATTCGACCTGAATTTCGACGGTCAGATCTTGGAAGGAATCCACCTGCGCGGGATTGATGCCATCGCTGGTCTCAGTGATCAGATGCGAAATTTTGACCAGTGGTGCTGTTGTGGGAGCCTCTGCAGCGGAAGGCTCTGGGGCATTTAGCACATTCTCGGCAACCTCGACCCTCAGGTGTGCGTACCGGCGGCGTTCATGTGCCTCGTAAGCTGTTACTACACCTTCCGTTGCGCCGATCGCTTGGACTCGGCCATTGTGAATCCATGCGGCGCGCTGGCATAAGCTTCGAACCTGATATAGATTGTGTGAGCAAAAAAGAACTGTGGCACCGCGTTCGCGCAATTCCAAAATGCGATTCAAGCTCTTTTTCTGGAAATGCAAATCGCCGACCGAAAGCGCCTCGTCCACAATGAGAACGTCGGGATCGATAGCCGTAGCGGCAGCAAATGCCAAGCGCATAAACATGCCTGATGAGTAAGTTTTCACCGGGCGTTCTAACGTCTCACGGGTAAGTTCCGAAAACGCAGTCGCTCTGACGGTGAATTCCTCCATCGTCTCACCCTCCAGACCATGCAAGGCGGCCATGAAGCGAATATTGTCGTAGCCCGACTCTTCGGGGTGAAATCCAGCGCCCAATTCCAAAAGCGCCGCGACGCGCCCTTCCCGAGACACCCGCCCCTGAGTCGGTCCGATCGTACCTGCTGCAATTTTCAATAACGTACTTTTACCTGCCCCGTTCTCGCCGATGAGACCAAAGGTCTCACCCGCCTTGACTTCGAAGTCCACACCAGTCAGCGCTACATGCACGCGGTGACGGGGCTTGCGGGTGACCCACTCCCATAGCCGATCCTGAGGGCGGCCATATACCGTGTATGTTTTTTCGATACCCTCGAAGCGGATCGTCATGGCGTTACAGGGCCTCACCCAAGGCAGATTTCATCGAACGGAAAAACCACCAACCGCCTCCGCCCAGCAACACAACCCAAATCACCAACGCCAAGGGCGTACCTGCCGGCACCGGCATGTGCAATACCGAGCTCTGCACCATCAACACCAAACATGCCAAGGGATTCAAAAGAAACAACCCATGGAACTTTTCAGGCACCTGGGACAGCGGATACACGACTGGCGTTAGGTAAAACCAAAGCTGCAGCGCAAAGGCAACCATCGATCCGACGTCGCGCCAGAGGAAGTGCGCCATGCTGAGCAATAGCGTCAGACCAAACGTGAGGACAATCTGCGCCAAAACCAGTACGGGCAGCCAGGCCAAAGACATAAACGGCCCTACACCTTGCGCTATCGACAGAGCAAGCAGCAATCCGTAGCCTATACCCAAGACCAGTAGGCTCCCCCCCACAGACACAGCCGGGAGTATTTCAGCTGGCATGGGCTGCTTGCGTAGAAAGTCCTCATATGCAGCAAGACTCCCGACACCACGACCAATTGCATCGGTGAATGGAAGCCACACGGCCAGCCCCGCCAACAGGTGCAACAGATAACCGTTGTCCACATCCAGTCCGGGCACACGCACTGCCAGTACCAGACCAAACAAGACATAAAAAATTGCCAGAGTAGCTACGGGCTGGACAAATGCCCAAGCAAATCCGAGCACTGAACCGGCATAACGGGTCTTGAACTCACGCGCCATCCAATAGCGCCAAAGCACCCACACTTGACGTGTATTGCGAGACGATGCCGACGAAATGGCATGGGAACGGGATGTCGGGTCCGTCATGCCACAGTCCGCAGCCAATCGACCGCCTTAGCTACGCCCTCTCCAAAAGCCATCTCAGGCTTCCATTTCAGCTCATCTTGGGCACGCCGAATATCCAGCACGTTGACCGGGGGGTCAAATGACCGCGCAGGAAACACGCGGCGCTCTACCGTGCGCCCTAGCAATCGCTCCAGGGTGACCAGAATGTCGTTGACACTGGTTCCCAAGCCGCCACCCACGTTGAAGATGCGTGATTCCCCCTGATGACGTGCTGCAGCCACAAATGCACGCCCCACATCTGCAGCATAAACAAAATCTCGCACGACAGACCCATCCCCCCACACATCCACCGGCGTGGAATGGAGTGCACGGTGCGCAAAAACAGCAATGACCCCTTGCACGCCATGAGGTTGCTGCCATTCGCCATAGGGGTTGCTCAAGCGCAGGATCCGTATGGGCAGGCCATACTGCGCCTCTTCGATGCGCAGGTGATGCTCGATGGCCAGCTTGGTGGCCCCGTATGCACCCATGGGCATTGTCGGATGTAGCTCGCTCAAGGGTACCGACAAGGGGCGGCCATAAACGGCGCCACCAGAAGATGCAAACAACAACCTCGGGCGCGCCGCTTTGCCACGCAAGTCATGGAGTAGCCTCAGCGTCCCCACAAGGTTGGCCTGGACATCACCAATAGGGTCTTCACTCGCCGTTGCGGGCACCGTTGAGGACGCCAAATGGACAATCACGTCCGCCCCCCCCACCATATCCCACCAAGTAGACAGATCAAAACAATCCGCTTGAACCTCACCGGCAAGCCATGGAGCAATCCTAGCCGCCAGCAAGGACCGGTCAACGGACCATACCTCAGCACCTTCTCCGGCCATAGCACGTCCAATATGACGCCCCAGAAAGCCTCCCCCGCCCAAAATAACACAGCGCATCAGGAAAGGCCCTTCGTATGCACCTGAGCCCGCGCATCCAGCAAAGCCACCTCAAACTCTTGTGCCACCATTTCCCAAGTGTGCGCACGCGCAAAAGCTTCCGCCCTGGCACTGAGGGCATGACGTCGCTCGTCATCCTCAAGCAAGCCGCATATGGCTGCGGTCAGACCTTCGGGCGAAGTCTCTGCAAGCACCGCAACGTCCTCGTGCAGCAGCCACTCTACATTTGGGCCCCGATTAGACACCACGGCACACCCGCTGGCCATTAATTCAAGTGGTAGCAGCGACGCATTGGTCAACGACAACACCAGAGCCACATCGCATTGACTGTAAAGATCCGGCAAATCATCCAACGCAACCGTGCCGCAAGGAAGATGAGGAAATGGGATGTGATAACCAGCGGTATCCCAACCCGCCAGTACGAACTGCGTGTCCGGCATGCGCTGCCAAACGGCATTGAGCACGAGGAGTCCCAACTCGAATGCACGCCGTGGCGTGGGCGGGCGCGCATAGAAGAAAACACGGCGGATCTCTGGCTCTCTACGTGGCAATCGGCGGTAGCGCTCAAGCTCCACACCAAAGCCCACCGGGCGAGTGGCCATCCCATACTCTTTGGCCAATTTTTCTGCAAGCCAAGCACCCGCAGTGATCCCAAAGAAGCCGAAATGGTAAGTATTCTGTGCAAGCACCGACTCCGAGCCCACAGGATAAAAGTGTGGCTCGTAGTCCTGCACGAAATAAAGTTTGGATCGAGCGCCGGCAAATGCGCGCACTGTGTACGCGGTATCCCAGCCCGTCGCGACTGCAAACTCGCAATGTGGAAGCTTGTCCTGCCCAAGTAACACGGCCGCTTCCAACGGGAAGAAGTGCTTGCGGATGGCATTGCGTGCTTCATGGGCGTCGTGGTGCATGACAGGATTTGCGATGACGATGCTAGAAACATACCCCATCTGCTCGAGATGCCAAATCGTGCGAAAGATATTCAGGTGGCCACCTGAACCCACATTGAAATCCGGGATAAACCACAGAAGCGTTCCCTGCTTAGCCTCACCTGGCCGAGCAGGCAGCACGTAGGGCATTGCAAATCCGTAGTGGCGGAACACATCGACATGGCGGCCAGGCCCTTGCCTCAGACGACGCACTACAGCCCGCAGTGCTGCAAGCACGCCCTCTTTGCGCGCCATTTCTTTAACGCGCCATACTTTTTTTGCAAGATTCAACGCCATGATCAAGCAGTCCCAGCACGCTGTAATTGCTCATCGCGCGATACCGAACGCAGCAGCCAAGGGGGTAATTGGTCGTGCCTGGTACCAAGGTATTGCCCGGCAACACGAGCCATTTCAATGAAACCCATGTATGCAGCATTCTTCAACAGACGCCACCCTCTCAACCCCCCATCGCGAAGCCAACCAAGATCGCGTCTTGCCAAGTAAAAACCCGATTTGATGGCCTGCACAAGGCTGTCTTGAATTCGATAGCCAAAGTAAAGGTTAAACGACCGCGCCTCATCAAAATTGCGCTGAAGGGTTTCCCATATACCGAAGTCGTGTGAATGGTAGACAACTGCATTCGGCACGAAGGCCTTTGCATAGCCAGCCTCAATCACACGCAAAGCCCAAGTCTGATCCTCGGCAAACGCGACTTCTGGCAACGGAAGTTGCTGCCAAACCGAGCGACGAATACAGGCATTGTTGCTTGAGAAAAAATGCAACCACTGACGGTAGCCGACGTCTGCGGCAAAACGAGCACGGTCGTCAAGCCGGACCACAGCCAACTCGCAACCGAAGCCCGCGAAGTGCTGACTCAGTTCACAATGCGTAACATGGCGGGCTTCGGGATGAGCACGATGCGGCCCAAATGCACCTGCCACAGCAGGCTCGGCATCACACCCCTTTACCATGTTGTATAGCCAGTCAGTGGTTGCGGGCTTGGCGTCCTGAGTAATGAACACCAAAAACTCTCCCACCGACAAAGAAGCTAGATAGTTGCGTGTGCGCCCATGACCAAATTCTTGTGGAGAAATCTCTTCACAACGAACCCCCTTCGTGCGCACCAGTGCTACGGAGTCATCCGTTGAGCCAGAATCAACAACGATGACCTCAAAGGGCCATGGAGTTTGCTGCTGCAGGATCGCATCAATCACCTCGCCAAGCAGTGGGCCGCCGTTTTTGACAGGAATTAATACGGAAGCGCGAACGTGGGTCATTCAGTGAGGCGGCGAAGCAATCGCTCGAAAAGAAAATCTGCTGCATCGCCCATCGCCCCCAGGAATCATCTGGGCATCCAAAGCGGAAAGCAATATCTAGGCAACCGTACATTGTACCGTCGCCTACTGGCACCGCAAGAAGCGCTGTAACAGGCCGCTACAACAATCCAGGCACCTCTACTTTGATTGCGCCTTTTCGAACAGCCCACTGATGGCAGCCGAGTTCATCACCACGCCGTACTTCGCGAGGAGGTCTTGCTCCAGCTTTCTTGTGGCAGTCTGCCGGCAATAGTTCACAGCTCTAGCCGCAGCCGAAACCGCCACTTCATCCCATGCCAGCTGACGACTATCACGCTTGTCGTCAATGGAGAAAAGGTACACAAAATCCCCTTCACGCACGGGCCCCACCATATCGCCTTGCTTCGCCGCAGCGAGGGTACGCAAAATTACATTCTCATCAACCAGAACTGCCCAACCGATGTCACCTTGCGCTTCCAGGCGATAGATTCCTTCAACACGCTTAGCCATGGCCTCGAAAGGCTGGGCACCTGACGCAATCAATTTGGCTTGCGCCATCATCCAATCCATAGCAGCCATGCTGTCCACCGTTTCCGAGGCTGGCAGCATCACGCGATTCAAACGTGCCATGGGCGGAACTCTGAACGCCTGCGGATTTTCGTCAAAGAACTTTCTTGCCGCTGTGGCATCTGCGGGCGGATCGCAAGGTGGCATCAGCTTGCGAAATACCGACATTGCATACGCATCATCAAATCGGTCGCCTTCTTTCCCGGGCTGCCGTTTTTCACCCAGACGCTCTCCCTCTTGCACAAGCGCCCTTCCCATCGCCATCTCGCGCAGTACTTGCTCCACACCCCACTTGCTACGGGAGCTGGCGCGCAGGTCAACCCGGCGCTCAAGGTATTGAGACAGATCAGACGACGTTATGACCTCTCCACTCTTTAACTGAACCAGATCTGCTGCGGTAGCCAGCGGTGCCCCCCCAATCACCAGAGCAGATAAAAGGCAAACACCCAAAAATCGACCCGCACCCACAGAACGTTCACGCATTGCCCATACTCCTTTATTGCGCTCGCTGCTTCAACAACCTACTCTGACTCGCACGATCCCACAAAGGGCCGTAAACAACGTCGATCACCTCACCGCCCGAGTTGAACGCGACTACGTCACGCTCGCCGTCTCCATCTATGTCCAACAATTGCAAACTCGTCGCAAAACCACTCACCGCATGCCAGCGTGTTTCTACAACCATGCCTTTCTCATCCAAGCGCTGCAAATACAGCTCTCGATCCTCCCCCCAAATGACGACATGCTCATCCAGCGGCGCCACCGACACACTCCCGGTGAGAGGCGATGCGATCATCTGGAGTTCCCCCGTTTCCGCATTCACACGGGCATTCCGCCCCCCAGTCTCCAGAGACACGTAAACCCAGTTCCCTTGCGGCGAAGGACGGGCATTCCGAGATATCGCAGAGAACCTTGCCACAACAACAGGTGCAGAGAGCAAATTTGATTCCGGAACCGCCACCAACTGCTTGTCGTCCAAGCATGCCGCGGCTATAGCCGAGCCGTTGATACCTACGACCTTTTTCAGTCTCGTCGGGTGCCATGCCACCTCACACCAAGACACCTTCTTGACGTTAGGCGCCTGCTGATCATCAACCGCCCAGTCCAGAACCCAGGCCACTTCTTTACCGTTGTACGGACTGACCAAAAGCGTGTAACGCCCCCCATCAGCCTTCACCACCATGACGTCGCGCGGGGAAAATCCGACTTTGATCTGCTGCAAACGATCAAGCTTTGAACCGCTGACACGGAAAACATCCAGGCTCGCGGTACCCTCCACAGCCGCAACCAACAAATCATCGGCAAGCCACGCGGCAGAGTCCGGGTGGTAACCGACCTGTACGCGATCCAGAAGAGTGGACTTGCGGCCATCAATGCGATGCAGAGCAAGCATATTATTTTCGTGCTCGACAGCAGCCAACAGACACCCAGCCGCCCCGCAACGCACTTCTCCTCCCCATGCAAAAGGGACAGGCACCGCCATTTGCGCAGACGTTGGCACAGGAGCAACGCCTCCAGCCCCCTCAAGCAAGGACTGGGATTGGCATCCCGATATTGCCGCCATGACGACAAGTATGGGCGCAAAGAATGTGGAGAAGCGAATTTTCAAAGTCATATTGCCAATCTCACAAAGCAAAAAAATAGCGCCTTGCGGCGCTATTTTTTTTTACCGCCTGTTCGGCGATAGTAATTTGTAATTTATTCGACTGATGAGTGTCCAAACACCCATCAAATCGAATGATTACTTGTACGAACCCAGAACGGTTTGCACAGCACCGAAAGCGGTGGAGCTGATAGCCGAGTACGTGAACACGGAACCGCCGAGTGCGTACAGCGTGGTACCCAGAGCTGCAGTTGCATCAGAAGGAGCAGCCAAACCTGGTTGCCATTCGATGAAACCGTCGGTGAACGTAGCAGGCAGACCAGCGATGCCTTCAGGATCGAACCAGTCCAGCTCAGCCTTCACCAGCTTGAAGTTCACAGACTTACGGTTTTGCTTGTCATCATAAATGTTGACAGTGTGCGTACCGCTGTGGTTGCCAGTAGACCACACCACCACGGCAGTGTCCGTACCACCAGCGGCTTGGTCGATAGCGTAACGCATGCTGAAGGTTGGCTGAGGAGCTGCACCGGTAGCGCCAACTTGAGCAGCACCAGCAACAGACACCAAGCTCACGTTGTTCATCTTGGTGATATCAACGCCAGACGCGATCGTCAGAGCACCGTCGATAACGGGCACGAAAGCCACATCCTTAGCAACGCTGTTCACTTGGAATGCATTGCCAGAGATTGCGGAAGCGGTGGAAGCCAGGAAAGCAGCGCCGCCGCAAGCGGTTTGTGCTGTGCCGCCTTCGGTGGTAGCACCAACGGCGAACACCAGGTAACCACGGGTGCCGGACAGACCGCCACCGGACTGCGAAGACCAGATGAAGGGCTCATAGTCCTTGTTGGTCATAGCAAAGCAGCCGTCAGTGATGTGAGTGGAGTTCTGATCGAAGAACGTCCAGTACACAGCAACGCTTTGGCCGGTTTGGTTGATCAAGCCAACAGCAGTGGTGTCGGTTGGGCCGTTGTGAATCACGTTAGGAACCACGAAACCGTTGCTGAACGTACCCACGGTGTACGCCTGCGCCACACCAGCACTCAGCGCAGCGGCTGCAACGGCTGCCATTGCAAATTTTTTCATCTTCTCAGTCCTTAGATAATTGAAGGAAGCTTTCCCACCCTGTGCGGGATCTGCAACCCATCCGTACTCCGTTTGGGTTGATGCAATCTTATACTGATACCTTTGAATTTTTCAACCTATTTCCGACAGAAACCCGGCATGCGTTGGTTTGTTGCACTCAAACAACGAACTTATTTGGCATCCTTGGAGAACATCACGCTGCGGCGCAGCACATGGTGCCAGACACCATCGATACGGCGCCACTCGTCTTCGGCAACCGCCTCTTGTCTTTTGATGCGCAGGATGGGGACCGAATAGCGCATCCACACATTCACGATGGCGCGGTCGCCTTCCACACTACGCACGTCCCGCACTTCCAGCGCCTCGTAGGCAACACCACCTCGCTTGAGGTATTCCTCCAAAGTGGCCTTCGGGTCTTTGGATGCCTCTTCATACTTCCAGGCGCCTACATTGTCACCACTGCGCACCAACGCCCAGTACGCCTGGGCGCGCTGCAGCAAAGTGGCTTGGTCATCATCTGACGACCTCGCCCCACCGCCGTTTACAGCACATCCCGCAAGCAAGAGGGTAACTACCGGCACCGCAAAGCCAGCGACCCACTGGCGGCGACCCATGAATTTTGTCATGCTCGAAATCTCCTGTGGACTAAATACGATACGAAAAACAGGCAGCAAGGAGCAAACTGCGCAACATCATTGCCTTGGCACAGCAGGCACATCATCAGCACGCAGCTTGAAGGGCTGCGACTCCAAAGACATGCTGCGCATGCGCTGACGCATTTCGGCGCTTGCAGAGCGCAATTGATCATCATCCTCAAGCGCACGAGGCGTCATCAGGACAAGCAGTTCTGTGCGATTGCGCAAGTTTGACGTCGTGGAGAACAGTGCACCCAGCAAAGGGATATCGGCAAACCCCGGCACACCACTGCGAGTATTGGTGTCGTTTTCACGAATCAAACCACCCAGGACGATTGGCTCCCCAGAACGCACCGCTACTCGCGTTTGGATCTGACGAGTTTGAAAGGCGCGCTGCCCTGTTGCAGTGTCCCGCTCGCCAACATCGGTTACTTGCTGAGAAATGTCCATCGTGATCAACCCTCCCGCATTGACAGAAGGCGTGACAGATAGCATCACCCCCGTATCCTTGTAGGTGATTGACTCGGTCACAAGGTTGCCAGTAGTTACTGCGGTAGACGACTTGATGGGTTGCTGCTGGCCGACCTGTATGGTTGCATTGTGATTGTTGAGAACCAGCACCGACGGACTGGACAACAAACGCACCTGAGACTTCTCTGCCAGAGCGTTCAGCGTCGCACGCACTACATTCGCCTTGTTGACGATCGTGTAAGAGAACCCGGGCTGCCTGGCGCTAATGCCCCCCGATGTGTTCATGTTCAGTGATGCCTGCCCTTCACGACCATTGCTGAGACCATTCTGCAAATACCACTCCACCCCATACTCCAGATTGCCCGTCAGCGTTACCTCCACGATGCTTGCCTCGATCAGCACCTGAGACGGAGCCTTGTCAAGTTCACGGAGAGCCTGCTCAATCCGACGGTATTCAGTACGCGGAGCGCGGATCAGTAGCGCATTCCGCTTTTCATCTGCTACGACGCGTACATTGCCATCCAGCTGACTGGTCGACGTCAAGGATGTGTTGTTAGCAGATGTCTTGCCCGCACCTCCCAATGCCGACCCCATTGCTCCTCCGCTTAAGCCCAAAGTACCGGCGCTACTGCCATAAGCCCCTGAGCTACCCGTACTTGCGCTCGCCCCGAGACCGGTTCCCTGAGAAAACTGCGTGGGTGCAGAACCCGCGGCCACACCAGCTGTCTTGCCTTGCCCCGCCTGCCCACCGAACAAGCCGTTGAGCATTTCCGCCAATTGCAACGCAGATCCGTTCTGCACAGGGTAAACAAACAGGCTGGCCTCCAGAGTATCCGTAGGGCGATCCAGTCGGCGAATCCAGGTTTCGACCTGGGCCAATAAATGGCTGCGCGGCGTTACAACCACCAATGCATTCAGACGCTCCACGGGGAATACTCGAATCAAGCCGCCCAAGGGTGTTGCCATCTGCGCGCCCGCGCCGCTCGCTCCAGCGCCGCCGGACGTCGAACCAGCCGCGCTACTGCCTGCTGTTGCACTCGGCGCACCACCAGGAGATGCCACAGCACCGGTTCCGCCATAAGGGTCGGAGGATTTCTCGTTGCCAAGCATCGCCTGCAGCGCGTCTCGCACCACATTCACGTTCGCGTTCTCCAACACGAACACCCCCAGCGACATGCCAGAGAGAAAGTCCACGTCAAACGCCTCAACCATCTCCAGCCAACCACCAAGCTGTGCTTTGCTGCCCTGCAGCACGAGCAGATTACGCATGGAATCCACGTATACGATCGCCTCACGAGGCGCGAGAGGCGCAAGGATCTTGGCCATCTCGGCCGCAGCAATATGGTTCAGTGGAACTATGACCGTCCCTGCGCCTGAGAGATCCTTGAATTTTGACGAACCCACTACCGGGCGAGCCCCTAACGTGACAGTGCGCTTCGTCACGTGATACACGCCAGCGTTATCCCGAACAATCGCGAGGTCATGTGGCAGCAATACCGCATCCAGTACATCCAGTACTTGGTTTCGCATCAAGGGCTGGCGCGTATTGAGGCTCACCACCGTATCGCCCCCTGCGTCAATCGTGTAGTTGAGCTTAAGCAGGTCTCCCAGCAATGCCACTGCGAGGTTACTCACAGTGACATTTTCAAAATTGAGCGCAACCTTGTCCCCTGTGGCGAGGACTGGATCCACACGCGGCGACACATCGCGCTTAATGAACTGATCATTGCCGGGAAACAGCTTCGTACTCGAAGACGTTTCCTTTTGCCCCTGCGCTTTGGGCACCGAAACGGCAGGCGTTGGCGCTGTGGTGGCTACCGCAGGCATGACAACAGGGACTACAGCAACCGCCGGTGTAGGCTCCGCCGGTTTGGGTGCGGCAGGAGCGCCTTGCGTGCTAGCGCAACCTGACGCTAGCAACGCCAGCAAAAGGACGGATGGCCGAATGTTCATATAGATAGCTCCAATATTGGGGTAGGCCGCAGTGGCTCACTGATTTGCAGGGGATCTGCGCAGACGATCACCAACGGGCGCTCCTGGCCGCGCCGCAGCCACACTTCCTGCCTCTAGAGGACGCTCCACTCGCTGATCGTCCGAAGATATGAAGAAGGCCCTACGTCCATCAAAGGACTCCATACGCCAGGGTTTGGTTTCCCCGGTGATCTTGAGGGTGCTGCCATCCGCACGCAGCAAGATCGCCACACGCTCAGGCCCGGACTCGAAGACGGCCGTCAAGCGCGACTGCATCAACTCCGAGACAAGACTGCTCTTCTTTTCATCTACCACTACAGGTCGCCTGGAGGTCCAGAACAATGGGTGCTCAATCGCTTGCCTAGCCCGTATCGGAACGACTGACGGCATAGGCTCCACCTTGGGAAGATCAGGTTTTCGAGGGGGCGGAGGAGTCCAGCGCTCCTTCTCAACATCCCACCAATACGCACTGGCCGCCAACGCTGCAGCCCCCAGCAATGGCCCAAGATACCAAGCTTTCATCATGGGTTGGCCTTTTCCGGAACCAGAGGTGCCTCCAGTTGCAAGGTCAGTCGGGCATTCTGGGGGCCAGGGCCTGAGCTCATCCCTTCGCGGGTAACGTTGGCGGTACGCACCCAGAAAGGGGGACGGTGAACTTGGAGGCTTTCCATAAAGTTCACCAACTTGACCCATTCGCCACTGACCGTAGCAGTCAAGCGGATTCGCGGGATCTTGTCGTCCGCACCAGGCTCCAACGCAACCTGCAGCGAGACGAGCGTACTGCCCGAAGCCATGATCATCTGGCGCAACTTCTGCTGCACTTCGTTCTGTGCAGCCTCCCCTCCCGAATGCAACAAGGGGGCTACCGTAGAGCTGGCTACTCCGAGCAGCTCTTCGATTTGGCTGCCGGCGTTGACCACGCCCTCCAGGCGCTCGCTACGAGGCTCAAGTTGCAGTAAGGCATTGTCATAACGTACCCACAGAGCCCGGTAGACCAAAGCAGTCCCTGCCATGGCACCGATCAGCACTACCAATATGAGGGTCAAAGATCGAGCTCGCCATACATTCATTTTCATGGCTTGACTCCTTCACCCCGCCAGCGCATTTCAAAAGTAAAGCGCTCTTTATTCAGTGTGCCGTCACGCACGTTCGCCCCTGTTGACCGAACGTCAACCAGTCCCGGCGCACGCGCAATCGAGGAGGTAAGCTCGGTCGCATTGGCCGTAAGACCCGTTATCCGAATTTCGCTGCCATTGACCTCGATACGATCGAGCCAAGTATCGGCGGGGATAGCGCCTGACAGTGCATCAATCACGCTGGCGAGCGGGACATCCGCGCTGATGTTCTTGCGCAGCTCTTCGGCCAGCAGGGCTTGCCGACGCAACTCGTCCATCTTTTGGCGCAAGGGTGCCGCCTGGGGCTCCAAAGCGCTGACATGCGATACGGCGCGTACCACCGCTTGGCGCTTGAGCACCAGCGGCATGAGGGCTGGCAGGGCCAACGCAGCTAGCAAAATCAACAGTACAACAACACCTGCACAATCCATCAATCCCTGACGTCGGTCCTGCTTTCGCCAGGCATCGCCTCGCACGGGAAAGACAAATCCGTTGCGCATTAGATATACCTGCGCCGTCTCGGAAAGCCCCTGCCGCCCCAAGTGCTCCACCAGGGTATTGCGCCGGCACATTCCCCACTGCACAGACCACCCACCCTGCGCAAGAGGCTCCGCCTGCCAGGCTGCAACAATCTGGTCGGGAGGTAAGGGCGACACTCGCCAGAGCGTCTCCTCTACGCCGTTCGGCAAAGACCGCCGCGGCATATCAGGAAGTTGCACATTGCCCCAAAGGCATTCGGGCTCCGGAACCAGCAAAGCACTGGCCCTGCGGTCGCCCTTCAGTCGGCGGGCACGTGTCCCAGTGACGGACCAGCGACCACCATCCAGCGCAATCGCCGTGCACGACGTCGCCGGCCACCCTCCGCGCTCCATAAGTGCACGCTTAAGGTCTCCCAGACCCCAAGCCAATCGGTCCAGCGCCGCGTGCGCACGAAGAGATAACTGCCTCCAAGCTGTCATGGCTTCAATTCCTGTTCTTGCGTGTTGAGACGGCGTGTGGGCTCCAGGGAGAGCATGGTCCAAGGCGTCAGGTTACCCGGGCGCTCACTCAGATCAACCCACGCTTCCCGCTGCCACCAGCGCTCACCCTCCAGCCTTACCGCAGCTTTCAGGCGCACCGTCGTTCCGCCGCCGCGCGCAGGCGAAAAAAAATCGGCTGCGGGCCCGGTCATGAGCACACTGCCCCTCGTTTCTGGTGGAGAGTTGTGAATGCGCGCTCCCAATCCCGGCTGACCCGTCAGCGCGTCAATCAGTGCGGGGGGAGCCGAATCGATCTCGATGCGTTGCTGCCCATTGATACCCAAATGGGGCGCGATTATCTCATAGAGGCCAGAGGTCATTCCAAGGACCGAACGCAGCTCGGAGAGATCATCCAGAGCCCCATTGCGAGGCATGGACGGCCAGCCTGCAGCTCGGTACTGAGGTGCTTCTGCTCCTCCTACGCCACCTGGCGAATCGTCCGGATCGAGATAATCACGCACTCTCGACGTCAGAATCAACGCTTCGCCGGCGGACAGCCCTCCAGCTCGCTGGAACAAGGTCTGCAGCAGAGCATCGCTGGCAACGTTGACATCAACAAGCCCCCCAGAAGGCGTGATCTCCACCCACACGTCGCCCCCCCCCATGGACAGACGCTGAAAGCGATAAGCACTCCCAGCATTTCTATCGGCGAGCATCTGCTGAGCAGTCAACTCGATCGCGGAGTCCAACACCGACTCAACGCGCATGCGCTCAAGATCCAGCCCTACCCGCTGTGTCTGCTGGCGAACACTCCGTGCACTCGCCATGACGACGAGCGATAACGCTGCCACCAGCCACAGCACGAGGATCAACGCGGCCCCCCGACCACCCTTTAGAGCCGGTATCATCATTTCGCTCTCACCAGCGGGAACACCAGGGAAGGCCAATCTCCGAGGGTGTCTCCTATTTCAAGGCGGATGCGTGCAGGGTACTGACCCTTGGACGCGTCCCAGTCCTGAGTCCATTGGCCGGTACGACCATCCTGGTAGTGCCACTGCAGAGTACGAACGTTCGAAATGAGCGTTTCGCGCAAGGCACGACTCCAGTCCATAGCCATCAAAGCACCATCATAGGGAATGGCCTCCACAGTCAAATCCACCCGGCCGTCTGAATGGCGCAAAGGGGTGGTGCGGAAAACATAAAGCCCCCCGGCATCGCCGCGCTCGGGCAAGGGTGCAACCCAAATGGCACCCGCGGCATTTCCACTAAAGAAATTGACGAAGACACTGCCTTCGCGACGACTCAGCAAGCGCAGCGTATCGAATTTACGGCCCAACCATTGGCTCACAACCAACATGCGCTCGGCCCGCTCGCCCACACGCTGATTGCGCTCCTCGGTGCGGCCAATCAATCCTAAGGCTGCAAAAATCAAAGCCACCACTGCAGCGGTCACTGCCAGACCAATCAATAACTCCAGCAGCGTGAAGCCCTGGGTCAATTTGCGAGGTGCACGACTCATGGTGCAGACCTGTAGGGCTTCCAGGTGATCCAGGTCATGGCCGTGACGCCATCCCTGCTGACCTGCACCGTGACTTTGGCCGCACGCAACGGACCCGAGGGTGCAGGACGCCCTGCCTCATCGCTCAGAAAAATCGGCTCTGGCGTTACGTCCACTCGCCAGTTCCACCCACCTGCCTGACCAGAATCTTGCCGCATGAGGTCTTCAGCAAAAATACCCGCAGCCAGCACGGACTTCGCCACCAATGCGGCCTCCACACGCGCTTGCACCCCCATCACGCTTTGCGAGCCCTGCCCCACACTGCGGTACAGACTTGCCAGTGCGATGGCAGCGATCGCCATCGCGACCAATGCCTCCAGCAGACTGAAGCCTAAAGGCTTTGTGAGACAGCGCCGCTGCCAAACAAAGCTCGCGCAAGGGGCACGCAAGCGGTTAATCGGCCGCATCATGGCTGCGCCACGGCCACAGATTGTTCAACCGTTCCGAGGAGCCAATTGACGCGAAAGGCAACACCGCTGCTACCCCTCAGTACTGAGATACGTCCTCCGCGAGCACCACCATCCGGATTGAAGATAAACAAAAGCTCGCCAGCCGGAACGACGGATTTTCCTGACCGCCCATCACCGCGCATTGCTTCCCACTGGATATTGACGGCTTCGTGAAGGTCCAGAAACAGCTTTCCGTCCACCGCCAGCCTACGCGCGTCCGGCAGGTAGGTCACCGATACAGGCCTCCCCTCCTGCACACTGAGCACACGCGCCTTGTTGAGCTGACTTGCCACGTCTCGCACTGCTTGGGTGTAGCGCGCACGCTCCAGAAATGCTTGACCACCCGCACCCACGACCGCCGTGGTGATGCTCGCGAGCACCAGCACTACCAGCAACTCCAGCAGGGTGAACCCGTAGGCGCCGCGACGCATGACTACGACGCGCGCACTAAGGCAGGAAATACCGCCAATAGACACAAATGGACCCCAGGCATCCACCGAAACGTCAGTTGTAAACGTCTGCGTTTTCGCCATCACCACCTGGCTTGCCATCAGATCCCAGAGTGAAAACATCGGGGCTGCCATTGCGGCCGGGATTTTTGTACAGGTAAGCAGCGCCCCACGGGTCCGCTGGCAACCCCTTCTTCAGATACGGGCCGTTCCAGCCTTGCGCCGTCGCAGGGCGCTCAGCTAGTGCACGCAAGCCCTCTGCATCGTTGGGATACCGACCCACGTCCAGTTTGAACAAATCCAGACTCTGTTCAATTTCAGAAATTTGGATGCGTGCCGTCTTGGATTTGGCGCCACCAAGCTGATCAAGGACTTTCGGGCCCACTAAACCCGCCAACAAAGTCAAGATCACCAACACCACCAGCAATTCAATGAGAGTGAAACCGGAGTTATTACGCGCTCGCGCATGGAGTGGACTTTGCAGCTCTTTCATATTCATTTCAATATCTTCCAGAGGATTCAGAATCAAATAGTGTCATTGATAGACAAAACACCGCCCAAGATCGCAATAATGATGAACGCGACCAAGGCGCCTAAAACAATAATAATTAAGGGTTCCATGGCAGCCAGCACGCGCCCCATAGTGCGTCGCCCTTCATCCTCATAGCGATCAGCCAACCCCAACAGGGTTGCATCCAGCTGACCTGTCTCTTCCGCCACCCGGATCAGCTGGGGAGTGCTTGATCTGCCCAGATACGGGGAAACAAATCCGGACGAGAGTCGCTTACCCGCCTTCACAATCCCGACCAGGGGCTCGATATCCTTGCGCAAGGCCGTATTGGTCAAGGTATCCACGGCAATGCGCAAGGCGTCTACCATCGGAACGCCTCTCTGCAACAAAATGCCGAATGTACGAAAGTAAATGGCAAACTGAAGGTTGCGCAGTACTTTGCCGAATAAAGGCAGATCCAGCAGAATGCTGTCCAAGCGCAACCGCCCCGATGGGGTAGCACTCCAGCGCGAGCCCAGAAACAAAATGACGGCCAAGCCCAGGAGAATTGCCATCCAATGCAGGCGAATCATGTCGCTGAGATCAACGACAAGTCTGGTGGAAGATGGCAGCTTGTCACCCATGGAATCGAAGATTTCACGAAACTGAGGAACCACGAACGCCAACAGCAGAACCACCGAAAGCACGGCGACTATCAGCAAAATGACGGGATAGGTCATGGACGAGATGACATAGTTGCGCAGCTTGTCTTCTGCCTCCAGTTGCACGGTGAGCTCCTTGAGAACCACATGCAATGAGCCAGAGGTTTCGCCCGCACGGATCAGGACCAGATACTGCCGTCCCAGATCACGCTCGAATGGCAGTAACGACTGGTAGAGCGACTTCCCCCCCCTTACGCCCTCCTCCACCTTCCCGACAAAGGCTCTCAGCCGATCTGTATTGGCAGTTTCCTTGAGCATGACCAGCGCCCTGTCCAAGGGCATGTTCGCCTGCTTGAGATGAGCCATCTCGCGGCTGAACAGCAGGATCTCGCTGCGCCGCAGCTTGCTGCCCCGGGCCTGCGGATCAGCCTGCACAGCCGCAGCCAAACTATCGGTAATGCGCACTGGCGTCACCCCCTGGCCAATCAGCCTCAATCGGGCGGCTTCGACATTCTGCGCGCGCATCACACCCCGGCAGGGCTTACCGTCCGACGCAATACCGTCATATTGAAATTCAATCATTTTGACGTGCAACGCGTAAGACTTCTTCAGCCGTCGTCAGTCCCTGGAATACCTTGGTAGCCCCATCCTGCAACAAGTTCCCGCCTGCATAAGAGCCATCGCCGCCCCCCAGAGAAGAGCCTCGCTCAAGTACGCCTTTTTTGACATCTTCCGTCATCAGCAGCAGTTCGTGGACCGCGAGGCGGCCACGATACCCTGTGCCCCGGCATGCAGGACAACCTACCGCCCTGTATAGGGTTTGGCCTTTATCGAGGATCACCCCAAGCGAAGCCGCTGCCGCATCCGCCTGCTCGGCAGGTAGCGCCTGCTTGCACTCTTCGCACAGCTTTCGCACCAGCCGTTGGGCGAGTACGCCGATTACCGAGGCAGTAATCAGATATGGCTCGACACCCATGTTGATCAACCGCACGATGGCCCCCAGCGCACTGTTGGTGTGGAGCGTGGACATCACCAAGTGTCCCGTCAGCGCGGCCTGGACAGCGATCTCTGCCGTTTCACCGTCACGCATTTCCCCGATCATGATGACATCAGGGTCCTGACGCAGAAAGGAACGAAGCACCTTGGCAAAGGTAAGTCCAATCTGCGGCTGTACCTGGACCTGATTGAGCCATTGCAGCCGGTATTCGACAGGGTCCTCCACTGTGAGTATCTTGAGGTTCTCGCCTTCCAACTCCTGCATAGACGCATACAGCGTAGTGGACTTGCCCGAACCCGTGGGACCCGTCACTAAGAATATCCCGTGCGGCACGCTCAAAAGCTGTCGCATGGCCTTCAGAGTCGCCGGAGTGAAGTGCAGACTTTCCAGCGAGAGCAGGTCAAAATTCTTCTCCAGCAAGCGCATCACCACCGATTCGCCGAACATGGTGGGAATGGTGGAGACGCGGGAGTCCATTTCTTTGCCATGCACCCGCAGCTTGGTGCGCCCGTCCTGCGGCATGCGGCGCTCAGCAATATCAAGCTGAGACAGGATCTTGATGCGAGAAACGACAGCAGGTGCGTCCTTGTTGTCGATCTCATCGATCGGGTAGAGCTCGCCATCCACGCGGATGCGAACGACCGACTTTTCCTCGTACGTCTCAATGTGGATGTCCGAAGCCTGCGCTGCCACGGCCTGGGAAAGGATCTGGCTCACGCGTTGGATAATGGGCGCCTCGGACGCCATGTCCCGCAGGTGTTCGATGAATTCAGACGCCTCGAACTGGTCGGCTACGCCGTCACCCTGAGCTTCGGGATCCTCCACATACCAGGCATTGAGCTGGGCAGCGATCTCCGACTCCAAGCCGAAAGAAATCCTGGGTACCTCGCCAAATACAAGCCGCAGCGCGTCGCGCAAAGCACCGCTTTGAGGGTCCACCGAAGCGAAATCTGGCGCCGAATCCGCATCGCCCGCTTCGCCCAGAGGCAACAGGTTGTTGACGAGCAAAAAGCTGGTGTTCATCCGCGAGGTGGCGGGCTTCTCCTTGGGAAAGGCGTCCTGACGTACAAGAGGCAAACCCGCTTGCCTTGCCAAAGCGGCATAGACATCCACTTCAGATACTAGACCCAGGCTGATGAGCAGCCGTCCCAGGCGCCCTCCCATGGAGCGCTGGACTTCCAGCGCCCGCTCCAAGTCATTGCGCGACAACTTCTGCTCTGCGAGCAACATTTCTCCCAGCCGGGGCGCAGCGACGTCAACGCTTTCCACTTCACCTACTTCCGCCGAGAACTTCATGACCAACGCCTTTGAACAATTTCCCACCCAACAGTGCTTGGCTGCGCTTCGCGCCACCCGGCACAACCATCATCTGCACCACAGCAGACAACGGCTCAACCGATCCAGCTCAGGGCCGATGTAATAACTGCGGTACCCCAGGAGCCTGCTCCGGAGGGGCGCGCCGCGCCAAGCAAGGTATTCTGACACGTAGCCCCCGGGATAGCCTCGGCTATCCAGACGCGATTGCAGGGCCTCGGCTTGGGCTTTTGTTGCACGGCCGAGGTTGAGCACGCGCCGCAGCACTCCGCGCCCATTCGTGACAAGGCGTAAAAGACGCATCTTCAGCCTTCGATCCTTGGCACCGAGCTGGTTGAATCCATGCTGCCGGTAGAGGATCAGCTGTTCGTCAAGGAAGGTGCGGCGCCCGCTGCTGCTCAACAGAGCGCACCACCAGTCATGCATGACGGTCTGATCAGGCAGAGGCAGCGACATCTCCAACAGCGCGCGGTTGATCATCATCGTACAACCCGTGACCTGATTGATACTGAGTAGCGCGGTAGGAGAACATGCCGCTGGATCCATGCGCTGGTGCTGCGAAAAAGAAGGCGCAATGACGTTCAGCTCTTCGTCCACAACGGTCAGATCGGAATGCACCAAGCAAGGTTGATGGACGCCCGTGGCTTGCTCCAACTGCATCAATACATGCAGGCAGCGCTCAACTTTTTCTGGCAGCCAGACGTCGTCCTGGTCGGAGAAAGCGATCCAGTGCGCATGGCAGCCTTGCAGGCTGGCTCGCATCAAATTTTCAAAGTTCTTGACAACCCCTTGTCCCATCCCAGGATGGGGCACCACGACCAAACGATCCCCGAGACGGGAACGATACGTCTCTAGCAGGGCCAGGGTGCCGTCTGTAGAACCATCGTCGCTAACCAGCAGACGAAAATTCTGATGCGTCTGTGCCAACAGAGAATCTAACTGGTCAGCCAGATACTTTGCGCCGTTGTATGTGGCCATAAGGATATCGACCAAGGGCTGCCCCGCTAGGGGCTGCAGCCCCTCGCTAGGTCGTACAGGATCGCGCGCTCCCCACACAGCCGTCACAGACCCTCCGCCGGGTGGGGCAACGCAGCGGAGGACCGGCACTGCGCATACATCAACGTTTCATAGGCGTCGGTGATGCGCTCCCATGTGTAATAGGTATCCACGATGTCCCGGGCACGTCGACTGCGCTCAGGGTAAGCCAGTTGCCACTGGCTTACCAATTGATCCAAACGGCGCGCCAGCTCCTCCGGCGATCCGAAGTAGTCTGCAGCATCGCGTGCCACTTCTCGGTTGAACGGATTGTCGTGGGCCACCACCCAGTTGCCGCAGGCCATGGCCTCTAGCAAAGAGGGGTTGGTACCGCCGACCGAATGGCCATGGATATAGCAGGCCGCATGCGCGCGCACGCACGCCAGTTGCCGGGGATCGTAAATGCCGCCGACGAACCGCACGCATTCACTTGTGTACTGAAGCAAGCGCTGCTGATAAGGGGTGGCACCGGAGACGTCTCCCACGATCACGAGGGGCCACTCGCCGCCATGCAAGATATAGCCCTCAATGATCTCCAGGAGGTGGTTCTCCGGCTCGGGACGCGCCACTACGACCATATACTGAAACGGCACCAGCCCCCAAGCCGAGAGCGCTGAAGAATCCAGCGAGCCCTCGCGCACGGGCTCAGCGCCATAGGCAATAAAACTGGAAGGCGCGCCCTTGGGATAAACGTTCTGCAGCCTCTGCGCAATAGCGTTGGCATCGGCAATCAGGCGTGTAGCAGTCAATGTCGCCACCCATTCCATGCAGCGCAGATACGCGCGCGCCGCCCAGCCCCACTTACTGCGGGCCCATTCCAGGCCATCCATATTGATCCACACAGGGGTCCCGCTGACCCGGGGCCACCAACAAGCCCAAGCGGCACCGTAGCCCAACATGTAAACCAGATCGTATCCGTGGCGGGCATCCCAAAGGCATGCACAGTCGTAGGCTAACACGGAGGCGGGCCCCCATTGCGGGCGACGCCGATAACGCACCCGAACGCCTTGGAACTGGCTATCCGCCACAGCATCCTGATCGGACTCGGCATACACCGTAACCGAGTGTCCCCGCTCTGCGAGGCGAACGGACAGCTGTTCGGCAAACGTCTCAAACCCCCCGTAGCTCGCCGGTATCCCTTTTGCCCCCAGAACGGCAATGCGCAGCGGGGCTGGACGCCCCTCCGAGCTACCTGCCTCCAACAACAATGTCAAAGGTCGGCCTCGGCGAGCAGACGGCCGGACTGGTCCTTGGCCGACAGCTGAATCTGCACGTCCAGCGTGGGCCATGCAATCGCAAGCCTGGGATCATCCCAACGGATACAGCGCTCGTGTTCGGGGCTGTAGTAGTCCGTGGTTTTGTACAGGAAATCGGCAGACTCGGAGAGCACTAAAAAACCGTGTGCCAGGCCTGGGGGAACCCAGAGTTGACGATGGTTGTCCTCCGTCAGCAGCGCCCCCACCCATTGACCAAAGGTCTGTGAGTCTTTGCGGATATCAACCGCCACATCAAATACAGCCCCGCGCACCACACGCACCAGCTTGCCCTGAGCGCGGGGCGGCAGCTGGTAGTGCAGGCCGCGCAGCACGCCCTGGCTGCTGCGGCTGTGGTTGTCCTGCACGAACGCGTCCTGCACGCCGGTGGCCTCGCGAAAGGCCTTCTCGTTGAAACTCTCGTAGAAAAATCCGCGGCTGTCACCGAACACCTTGGGTTCGATCAGTACCACGTCTGGGATGGATTGCCGTATAGCTTGCATGGCAGATCAATAAACCTTGTCGTTCAGCAGGCGCTGAAGGTACTGGCCGTAGCCATTCTTGGCCAGAGGTTTGGCCAGGCGCTCCAGCTGCGCACTGTCGATCCACTGTGACCGCCAGGCAATTTCTTCCGGGCATGCGATCTTGAGGCCCTGACGGTGCTCCAGCGTGGCGATGAACTGGCTGGCCTCCAGCAGGCTTTCGTGGGTACCCGTGTCCAGCCACGCGTAGCCGCGGCCCATGATCTCTACATTCAGCTGCCCCTGCTCCAGGTACAGCCGGTTCAGGTCAGTGATTTCCAGCTCGCCGCGCGGAGACGGTTTGAGGCTCCTGGCCATCTGCGCCACCTGGCTGTCGTAGAAGTACAAGCCGGTGACGGCATAGCTGCTCTTGGGATGTGCGGGCTTTTCCTCCAGCGACAGCACCTTGCCGCTCGCATCGAACTCGGCCACACCGTAGCGCTCCGGGTCATGCACGTGATAGGCGAACACGCTGGCGCCCTCAGTGCGCTGCTGCGCGTTGCCCAGCAGTTCGTGGAAGTCGTGGCCGTAGAAGATGTTGTCGCCCAGCACCAGCGCACTGGGTGCACCGGCCAGGAAAGCCTCTCCGATGATGAATGCCTGCGCCAGGCCATCCGGACTGGGCTGCACGGCATATTGCAGGTTCAGGCCCCATTGGCTGCCGTCGCCCAGCAGCTGCTCAAACCGCGGCGTGTCCTGCGGCGTGCTGATGACCAGGATGTCGCGGATGCCCGCGAGCATCAGGGTGCTCAGCGGGTAGTAGATCATGGGCTTGTCGTACACCGGCAGCAGTTGCTTGCTGATGGCCAGGGTGGCCGGATGCAGCCGGGTACCGGAGCCTCCGGCAAGGATGATGCCTTTGCGTTGCGTCATGTGAGGGTGCCGATCAGAGGATTTCAGCCAGCATGCGCGCCACACCCGCTTGCCAGTGGGGCATCTGCAGGCCGAAGGTGGCTTGCAGTTTGCCAGTATGAAGGCGCGAGTTGTGCGGGCGCACGGCAGGAGTGGGGAATGCGCTCGTCGGGACGGGCGCAACTTCATTTGCTTTTATTTTGATAGCAGGCTGCGCTTGCTGCGCCTTCGCAATCACGAATTTTGCGTACTCGTTCCAGTTCGCTTCACCAGCTGCGACACAGTGGTACAGGCCTGCGTCCTGCGGGCGTTGCTGCAGGTGACGCAGCGCATGCGCCGTCACGTCGGCCAGCAGGTCGGCCCCCGTGGGCGCGCCCCACTGGTCGTCGATCACGGTCAGGCGATCGCGCTCCTGCGCCAGGCGCAGCATGGTCTTGGCGAAGTTGCCGCCGCGCGCCGCATAGACCCAACTGGTGCGCAGAATGAGGTGCTTGGGGCACGCCTGCGCGATGAGCTGCTCGCCCTCGAGCTTGGTGCGGCCGTACACGCTCAAGGGAGCAGGCATGTCGGTCTCGACCCAGGGGCGGCTGCCGCTGCCGTCAAAGACGTAGTCGGTGCTGTAGTGCACCAGCCATGCGCCGAGCTTCGCCGCCTCCAGCGCGATAGCGCCGGGAGTGGTGGCATTCAGCGTGCGAGCGAAATCGGCCTCGCTCTCGGCCTTGTCCACGGCAGTGTGGGCTGCGGCGTTGACGATGACGTCGGGGCGCAGGGTGCGCACCGTCCCAGCCACACCCGCAGTGTTGGCAAAGTCGCCACAGTGGTCCGTGCTGTCGTGGTCCAACGCCGTGATCGTGCCCAGCACCGACAGGCTGCGCTGCAGTTCCCAGCCTACCTGACCGCCCTTGCCAAAAAGCAAAATGTTCATGCAGCAACGTCCGTGACGGCTGCAGTGGCGGCCTCCTGCGCATACTGGGTCTGCACCCAGGCGCGGTAAGCCCCCGTCTGCACGCTGGCCACCCAGTCAGCATGGTCCAGATACCACTGCACAGTCTTGCGGATGCCGGTATCGAAGGTCTCGGCGGGCTTCCAGCCCAGATCCCGCTCGATCTTGCGCGCATCGATGGCATAGCGACGGTCATGACCAGGACGATCCTTCACGTAGGTGATCTGGGTGCGGTAGCTCTGGCCGTCAGCGCGGGGGCGCAGCTCGTCGAGCAGGCCGCACACCATGTTCACGATCTCGATGTTGGGCTTCTCGTTCCAGCCGCCCACGTTGTAGGTCTCGCCAGGGGCACCGGCTTCCAGCACGCGGCGGATGGCGCTGCAGTGGTCCTTCACGTAAAGCCAGTCGCGTACCTGCATGCCGTCCCCGTAAACCGGCAGGTTCTTGCCGGCCAGCGCGTTGACGATCATCAGCGGGATCAGCTTCTCGGGGAAGTGGTAGGGTCCGTAGTTGTTGCTGCAGTTGGTGGTGAGCACCGGCAGGCCATAGGTGTGGTGCCAGGCGCGCACCAGGTGGTCGCTGGCCGCCTTGCTGGCGCTGTAGGGGCTGTTGGGCTCGAAGCCGCGCGTCTCCGCGAAGGCCGGGTCGGTAGGCGCCAGCGACCCGTACACCTCGTCGGTGGACACGTGCAGGAAACGGAAGGCCGCGCGCTCGCCCTCAGGCATCGCGCTCCAGTAGGCACGCACGGCTTCGAGCAGTCGGAACGAACCGACGATGTTGGTCTGGATGAAATCCTCGGGGCCGTGGATGGAGCGGTCCACATGCGACTCGGCCGCGAAGTTCACCACCGCGCGGGGCCGGTGCTCTGCCAGCAAGCGCTCCAGCAGGCCCGTGTCGCCGATGTCACCCTGCACGAAGATGTGGCGGGGGTCGCCCTGGATGCCGTCCAGGTTGTGCAGGTTGCCCGCGTAGGTGAGCTTGTCGAGGTTGACGACGGGCTCGCTGGAGGCAGCAAGCCAGTCAAGAACGAAGTTGGCGCCGATGAAACCCGCGCCGCCAGTAACCAGAATCATAGGGAGGGCCGTGTGAAATGCCAGCTCGGCAGAACCCATGATTATCCCACCCCGCCCGGCCCCCGGGTAACAGAGTTCAACGCGGGTATTTCTGTCTGGGCCGGCGGGTCATCAGAAGTGGATGCCACGCATCATTTGCTGCAGCGCTACCGCCTCGGCGGACAACTGCGGTTTGGCATCCTTGGCGCCCTTGGCGGCGGTGGAATCCGGGAACATGCGGAAGCTCGTGTTCATGGTGATCTGCGCCACGCGCGGCACCAGAGCGTGCAGCAGTTGGCCGGTGATGCCCAGGCGCGTGGCGATGCGCACCGGCTTGAAGATGCAGGCCTGGGCGATCATGTCCGCTGCCTCTTCAGGACTCAGCGTAGGTACGTTGTTGTAGATCTTGGTGGGCGCGATCATGGGCGTGCGCACCAGGGGCATGTTGATGGTGGTGAAGGTGATGCCCTGGTCCGCGAACTCGCTGGAGGCACAACGCGTCCAGGCATCCAGTGCTGCCTTGCTGGCCACATAGGCCGAAAAGCGGGGTGCGTTGGTGAGCACGCCAATGGAGCTGATGTTGACCACATGGCCCTTGCGCTTTTCGACCATGCCAGGCAAGAAGCCCATGGTCACCCGCAGGCAGCCGAAGTAGTTCAGCTGCATGGTGCGCTCGTAATCGTGGAAGCGGTCGTAGCTCGACTCGATGGCGCGGCGGATGGAGCGGCCCGCGTTATTGATCAGGAAATCCACACCGCCATGCTTGTCGATGAGCAGCTGCACAAAGCGATCGCAGTCGGTCATGTCGGCGATGTCGGCCGAGTACGCGATGAAGCTGTAGCCTTTCGCCTTTGCCTCGGCACAGGCCTCGTCCAGCTTGTCCTGGTCGCGCCCGCAAATGATGGTGGTGGCACCCGCCTCGGCAAACTTGTGCGCCGCCGCCAGCCCGATGCCAGACGATCCACCGGTGATCAGCACCACCTTGCCCGCTACCGTGCCTTTGAGGGTGCGGTCGATGAAAAGCTCAGGATCCAGATTGCGCTCCCAGTAGTCCCACAGGCGCCAGGCGTAGTCCTTGAGGTTGGGGCAGGTCACCCCCGAACCCTTGAGAGCTGCCATGGTCTCGCGGCAGTCGAAGCGGGTGGGGTAGTTCACGAAGGTCAGCATGTCCTCCGGCAAGCCCAGGTCTTTCATGACGGCATTGCGCACGCGGCGCACGGGCGCCAGCGCCATCAGACTCTTCTTCACACTCTTGGGAATGAAGCCCAGCAGCGCTGCGTTGACGAACAGGTTCATGCGCGGCGCATGGGCGGCGCGGCTGAAGATGTCGAGCACATCCCCCACGCGGTAACCCACTGGGTCCACCAGGTGATAACACTTCTTGGTGATGTCTTTTTGGTGGCTGATGACGTTCAGTGCGTTCACCACAAAGTCCACCGGCACGATGTTCACGCGCCCTCCTTCCAGGCCCACGGTGGGCATCCAGGGCGGCAGCAGTTGGCGCAAGCGCTGGATGAGCTTGAAGAAGTAGTAGGGCCCATCGATCTTGTCCATCTCGCCGGTCTGGCTGTCGCCCACCACCATGGCCGGGCGGTACACGGTCCAGGGCACCTTGCAGTCCTGGCGCACGATCTTTTCGCTCTCGTGTTTGGTCTGGAAGTACGGGTGGTCCAGGCCCTCGGCTTCCTCGAACATGTCTTCGCGGAACACGCCTTCATACAGACCTGCGGCGGCGATGGAGGAGACATGGTGGAAGTGCCCGGCATCAATCGCCTTGGCCAGGTCCACCGTGTTGCGCGTGCCCTCGATGTTCACGGCCACCTGGGTTTCTTCGTCAGCAGAGAGGTCATACACCGCTGCCAGGTGGTAGAAGTGGTCGATCTGGCCCTTGAGCTTCTTCACGTCGTCTGCCGAGACGCCCAGCTTCTTGGCGGTGAGGTCGCCAAACACGGGGACGGCGCGTGCAGGGCCTACGCCCCAGAAGCTGCGCAGGTCGGCCACCTTGTCCGCACTTTCCTTGCGGATCAGGAAATGCACCACCGCCCCCTTGCGCTCCAGCAGCTTCTTGACCAGCCGCTTGCCAATGAACCCTGTTGCCCCCGTCACGAAATACTGCATGGATAACTCCTCTGAGATAGCTTCATTCTTGCCCAAGGCCTGCACACCCCGATTCAGCAGAAACCCGCGCCGATGCTAGGTGCCCAGCCGGCAGGCGGGCTAGATGGCACGCTCTACATTTTTAGGAGCGCGCGCCTACACCTTGCGCACCGTGCGGCGTACAGTGCGGCCATGCGTCGAAGGCAAAATCGCCCCGGCAACCCCAACCAACCGCACCATGGAGGCCTTATGGTCAAGAAACTGCAGAAACTCAGCGCTGACAAGAAGAGGAGCAACGCCCAACTGTCCAGCACCGTCAAGGACTCCGCCCAGCAGATCTGGCTGGCCGGTTTGGGTGCCTTCTCCAAGGCGCAGGAAGAAGGTGGCAAGGTGTTTGAAGCCCTGGTCAAGGAAGGCCTGACCATCCAGCGCAAGACCCAGGCCGTGGCCGAAGAAAAGATCACCGAAGCCACCAGCCGCGTGACCACCATGGCCAGCGACATCGGCTCCAAGGCCCAGGGCCAGTGGGACAAGCTCGAAAACATCTTTG
>Ga0207976_100190_pt1 | contig 39533 bp, 31 predicted proteins | sample LakWasMe94_HOW11_2_FD_183916 | JGI IMG/M metagenome (GOLD analysis project Ga0207976, IMG submission 183916) | Freshwater sediment methanotrophic microbial communities from Lake Washington under simulated oxygen tension - Sediment Metagenome... | ecosystem: Environmental > Aquatic > Freshwater >...
TGGTGGGGTGCCCCAGCCTGGTTTCCGGATGCGCTGCACGCATGCACCATTTTTTTACCAACTGGTGGCTTTCCTCTGGCAGACTTGCCGCTGGTTTGCAGTTACACAGCCACCGACTGGCGCGCTACTTGCTTGGTAGCAGCACACCCAACCTCCTTGTTTGCTTGTCTGAAGGAACCCCACCATGACCACTCGCCGCATCTTCACCGGACGCCTGCTCTGCACCTCCATGGCCCTCTCGGCCGCCATGGCGATGGCGCCCTCTTTGGCCTTCGCACAGTCCAAGATCAAGGTCGCGGCGATCTACACGGTGCCTTTTGAACAGCAATGGGTCAGCCGCATCCACAAGGCCCTCAAGGCCGCCGAGGCACGTGGCGAGATCGAATACAAGGCCAGCGAAAACGTGAGCAACGCCGACTACGAGCGCGTGATGCGCGAGTACGCCACCGGCGGCAACCAGCTCATCGTGGGCGAGGCCTTTGCGGTAGAAGCCGCCGCCCGCAAGGTGGCCAAGGACTTCCCCAAGACTTCGTTCCTGCTCGGCTCCTCCGGCAAACCGCAGGCGCCCAACTTCAGCGTGTTCGACAACTACATCCAGGAGCCCGCGTACCTGAGCGGCATGGTGGCTGGCGGCATGACCAAGACCAACAAGATCGGCATGGTGGGCGGCTTCCCCATCCCCGAAGTCAACCGCCTGATGCACGCCTTCATGGCGGGCGCCAAGGAGACCAACCCCAAGGTCGAGTTCACCATCACCTTCATCAACAGCTGGTTTGACCCACCCAAGGCCAAGGAAGCCACCTTCGCCATGATCGACAAGGGCGCCGACGTGCTCTACGCCGAGCGCTTTGGCGTGAGCGACGCGGCCAAGGAAAAAGGCAAGCTCGCCATCGGCAACGTGATCAACACACAAGAGCAGTACCCCGACACCGTGGTGGCATCGGCCCTGTGGCACATGGAGCCGAGCATCGAGCGCGCGCTCAAGCTGGTCAAGGACGGCAAATTCACGGCCGAGGACTACGGCCCATATTCGATGATGAAACACAAGGGCTCCGAACTCGCGCCCCTGGGCACATTCGAGAAGAAGGTGCCGGCCGACATCGTCGCCAAGGTCAAGGCCAAGGAGGCCGACATCCTGGCCGGCAAGTTCACCGTGAAGGTGGACGACAGCCAGCCCAAGTCCACGGCCAAGTAAGGGGAGTGGATGACAAAACTCTTCTGGCGTTGTTGCTGTGTCTTGTCGTACTTGCAGTACTGCCTGCGACACAGCGCCTAGCCAGAACCGCTGCGCTGAGCTTTGTCAGCCGCTCCAAACCACCCATGCGAGACAAAGCGGGCAAATACCTGGGCCACCACTCATCGCGGTGGCCCTTTTTTGTTGCCGTTATCCGTCCGTCTCTGTCCCTGCCTGGTATGCCCATGACCACCTCCTCGTCCATCCCATTGCGGCACTCCGTCGCCTCTCATTTCACCCGCCTGCTGGGAGCACTGGCACTGGCTGGCGCACTCGCCGGTTGTGCATCCGGCCCGACAGGCAAGACGGCGGTCCGGCTGGACGACACGCCCCGCATCGCCGTCATCTCCGCCTTTGCGCCCGAGCTGACCGTGCTGCTGCCCCAGGTGCAGCAGCCTGCCAAGCACAGCATCAACGGCGTGGAGTTCACCACCGGCACGCTGGAGGGCAAACCCGTGGTGGTGTTCCTGTCGGGCATCAGCATGACCAACGCGGCCATGAACACCCAGCTGGTGCTGGACCGCTTCCACGTGAGCCACGTGGTCTTCAGCGGCATTGCGGGCGGCGTGAACCCTAGCCTGCACATTGGCGACGTGACGGTGCCCGCACAGTGGGGCCAGTACATGGAATGGCTGATGGCGCGCGAAGAGCAGCCCGGCCAGTACAGCGCCCCCGCGTGGATGCAAAGCGAGCTGACGATGCCCGCCTTCGGCATGATGCACCCGCGCCCGGTGGAGGTGCGATCGGCTGCAAACCCCCAGCTCAGCAAGAAGTTCTGGTTCGAAGCCGACCCCAAGATGCTGGCCACCGCCCGCAGCCTGCAGAACGTGGGCCTGGAGCACTGCCTGGCCGCCACCTGCCTCAAGCAGCGCCCACAACTCGTGGTGGGCGGCAACGGCGTATCGGGCCAGGCCTTTGTGGACAACAAGGCCTTCCGCGAATACGCCTTCAAGACCTTCGGGGCCAACGTGCTCGACATGGAAACCGCCGCCACCGCCATGGTCGCCCACAGCAATGGCGTGCCCTACATCGCCTTCCGGTCGCTGAGCGATCTCGCCGGTGGTGGTGATGGCGAGAACGAAATGGGCACCTTCATGGGTCTGGCGGCCGCCAACTCGGCCAAGGTGTTGCGGGCGTTTCTGGCGGCGTGGAAGTAGATGGCCTCCACCAGCGCCCCCGTCCTGAAACTGTCGGGCATCACCAAGCGTTTTGGCAAGCTCGTCGCCAACGACAGCATCAACCTGACTCTGGCACGCGGCGAAGTGCTGGCGCTGCTGGGCGAAAACGGCGCAGGCAAGTCCACGCTGATGTCCATCCTGTTCGGGCACTACGTGGCCGACGAAGGCAGCATCGAAGTCTCTGGCCAGCCCCTGGCGCCCGGCCAGCCGCGTGCAGCGCTGGCGGCGGGCATTGGCATGGTGCACCAGCACTTCACGCTGGCCGACAACCTCACGGTGCTGGACAACGTGCTGCTGGGCAGCGAGCCGCTGTGGCAGCCCTTCTCGCGCCGCAGCGATGCCCGCGCCAAGCTGCTGGCGGTGTCGCAGCAGTTCGGCCTGCCAGTGAACCCCGATGCAAAGGTCGGCAGCCTCTCGGTGGGCGAGCGCCAGCGCGTCGAAATCCTCAAGGCACTGTACCGGGGCGCCCGCATCCTCATCCTGGACGAGCCCACCGCCGTGCTCACCCCGCAGGAGAGCGAGGCGCTGTTCGACACCCTGGCGCAGATGGTGGCGCAGGGCCTGTCCATCATCTTCATCAGCCACAAGCTGGGCGAGGTGCTGCGCGTATCGCACCGCGTGGCCGTGCTGCGCCAGGGCAAGCTGGTGGCCGAGGCGCCTGCGCAGGGCACCACCCAGGGGCTGCTCGCGCAATGGATGGTGGGCCATGCGATTGAGGCGGCAGAGCGCCGCCCCGCCAAGAATGTGGGCGAGCCCATCTGCACCCTGACCAACGTCAGCACCGGCCCCACGGGGCGCGACCGGCTGAACGGTGTGTCCCTCAGCTTGCGCGCAGGCGAGATCGTGGCGATTGCGGGCGTGAGCGGCAACGGCCAGGTGGCGCTGGCCGATGTCTTGTGCGGCGTGCGCAACGCCTCCACCGGCCAGGGCACGCTGCGCGGCGCACCGTTGCAAGCGCGGCCTGCCTGGCTAGTAAGCCAGGGCGTGGCCCGCATCCCCGAAGACCGCCACGCCGTGGGCGTGGTGGGCGACCTGCCCGTGTGGGAGAACGCGGTGGCCGAACGCCTGCGCGGCCCCTGGTTTGCGCACCCGTGGTTCCGAGCCTTCTGGGTCAAACGCCGCGCTGCGCGCCAGCATGCACAGCGCGTGGCCGAGACCTTTGACGTGCGCGGCGGCGGGCCGGACACCCCCGCCCGGTCGCTGTCGGGCGGCAACATGCAAAAGCTCATCCTGGGCCGGGCGCTGATGCCGCCGAAGGACGCAGCGGGCTACACCGCGCCTGCACCCCAGCTCATCGTGGCCCACCAGCCCACCTGGGGGTTGGACATTGGTGCGGTGATGTTTGTGCAGCAGCAACTCATCAACGCGCGCGATGCGGGAGCGGCCGTGCTGCTGATCTCGGACGATCTGGACGAAGTGCTGGCGCTGGGTGACCGTGTGGCCGTCATGCACGACGGACAACTGAGCGAGGCGCGACGCGCCGAAGACTGGACACGCGAAGCCATCGGCCTGGCCATGGCGGGCGCTGCCCATTGAGCGACAACTACAAGAACAACCCAGCATGAGACTTGAAAAACGCAACCACACCTCCCCCGCCGCCTACGTGCTGGCACCGGTGGGTGCCGTGGTGTTCACACTGATCGTCAGCGCTTTGCTGGTGCTATGGGCTGGTGCGCCCGTGGGGCAGACCTATGCGCTGCTGCTGCAGGGCGCGTTCGGCTCGGTGTTTGCACTGACAGAAACCCTCACCCGCGCCACGCCACTGATCCTGACCGGGCTGGCAGCGGCCGTGGCCTTCCGCGCGCGGCTGTTCAACATTGGGGCCGAGGGGCAGCTTTACGCCGGGGCGCTGGCCGCCGTGGCCGTGGGCGGCATGCATGGGGGCACGGGGCTGGAGTGGTCGCCCTATGTGCTCTTTCCGCTGATGATGCTGGCGGCCGCGCTGGCAGGCGCGGCGCTGCTGCTGGGCCCGGCGCTGATGAAGGCGCGGCTGGGCGTGGATGAGGTGGTCACCACACTGCTGCTCAACTTCATCATGCTGCTGCTCGTCTCTGCCCTGCTCGATGGGCCGATGAAAGACCCGCTCTCCATGGGATGGCCGCAGAGCGTGGCATTACAGGGCGATCTGGAACTCTCCAAGCTGGTGCCTCAGACGCGGCTGCACACGGGCCTGCTGTGGGCCGTGTCGCTGGCCGTGATGCTGTGGGCGCTGCTGGCACGCACGGTGCCGGGGTTTGACATTCGTGCTGCGGGGGCCAATGCACGCGCTGCTGCCTTTGCGGGCGTGCCTATCACCCGCACGGTGGTGCTGGTCGCCCTGCTCTCCGGCGGGCTCGCAGGTCTGGCTGGCGCCATCGAAGTGGCCGGTCGCACTGGCTATGTGACGCTCGACATGTCGCCCGGCTACGGCTACAGCGGCATCGTGATCGCCATGCTGGCCGGACTGCACCCGCTGGGCGTGATTGCGGCGGGCACCTTTGTGGCGGGCGTGCTGGTAGGGGCTGACAGCATGAGCCGCGCGGTGGGCGTGCCCACCTACATTGCGGATGTGATCGTGGCGACTTCGCTGATTGCGGTGCTGGTGGCCGGGCTGCTGACGCAGTACCGCGTGCGGTGGAAGTGAAGCAGCCATGACAACCCATACACATCACAATTTCAAGCCCAATAGGCCTCAAGCGCTAGTGAATCATGCGCCGAATGCTATCGAAATGAAAGCAAATTTCCACGGAGCAGCCGCATGACCGAACTGCTCGACATCCTCGCCAACCCCGCGTTCTGGATTGCCACCCTGCGGGTCGCCACCCCGCTCATTCTGGGCACGCTGGGGGTTTTGCTGTGCGAACGCGCCGGGGTGCTCAACCTGGGCATTGAAGGGATCATGGTCGCAGGCGCCTTCACCGGCTGGCTCGCGGTGTACACGGGCCATGGACTGTGGGCCGGGGTGCTGGTGGCTGCGCTCACCGGTGCAGTGTTTGGATTGCTGCACGCATGGCTCACCGTGGGGCTGGCGCTGTCGCAGCATGTGTCCGGGCTGGGCATCACGCTGCTGGCCACGGCGCTCAGCTACTACGGCTACCGGGTGAGTTTCCCCAAGGTGAACACGCCACCCACCATCGAGCCCTTTGCACCGATGGAGTGGCTGGGCATTCCCATCCTGTCGGCACAAACCCCACTCACGCTGCTGGCCCTGCTGCTGGTGCCGCTTTTGGCCTGGGTGCTGATGCGCACCCCCCTGGGCCTGGCGGTGCGCATGGTGGGAGAGAACCCGCAGGCGGCCGAGGGCCAGGGCATCTCGGTGGCGGCCATGCGCACCGGCGCCATCGTGGCCGGTTCGGCGCTGATGGGCGTGGCGGGCAGCTTCCTCACCCTGTCGGCGTTCAACGCGTTTTTCTTCAACATGATCAACGGGCGCGGCTGGATCTGCGTGGCGCTGGTGGTGTTTGCCTCGTGGCGGCCTGGCAAGGCGCTGCTGGGTGCGCTGCTGTTTGCGTTCTTCGACGCGCTGCAGCTGCGGCTGCAGCAGGCGGGCGATGCGTGGCTGCCCTACCAGGTGTATTTGATGCTGCCGTACCTGCTGTCCATCCTGGCGCTGGTGCTGGTGGCACGCAAGGCGGCGTATCCACAGGCGCTGATGAAGCCTTACCGCAAGGGGGAGCGGTGAGAAGATGCGAATGAGCCCACCACGCCCGATTCATTCACACCCTCTGGTCGGACCACACCGCAAACTCGTTGCCGCTGGGCTCTGTGAAATGAAAGCGCCGTCCTCCCGGAAAGTCGAACACCGGCTTGACCACATGGCCACCCGCCGCCTCCACCTTGGCCAAGGTAGCTTCGAGGTCTGCGCTGTAGAACACCAGCAAGGCGCCGCCAGTGGCTGGGGTGGAACACAGGCTGGCGCGGAAGAAGCCGCCGTCCAACCCCTGACCCGAGAAGGCCGTGTACTCCGGCCCATAGTCCACAAAGGTCCATGCAAAGGCCTTTTCAAAGAACGACTTGGTGGCGGGCACATCGCGCGCGGCAAATTCGACGTAGTTCAGCTTTTCATGTGCGTTCATCGGATGACCCTTTCTTCTTGAGACCCCGCAGTGTGCCAGCGCGTCCCGACGAATATCTACACTCCCCCACCATGCTCGACCTGCTCATCACCCACGCCAGCCTGCCCGACGGCCGCCAGAACATGTCCATCGCCGTGCAGGACGGCCGCATCACCGAAGTGACCGAAGGCCTGCAAGCCCCCGCGCATGAGACGGTGGACGCCGGAGGCCTGCTGGTGAGCCCGCCATTTGTGGACGCGCATTTCCACATGGATTCGACCCTGAGCTACGGCCAGCCGCGCGTGAACGAGAGCGGCACCCTGCTCGAAGGCATTGCGCTGTGGGGCGAACTCAAGCCCACGCTGACCCACGACGCCATCGTGCAGCGCGCGCTGCAGTACTGCGACATGGCCGTGGCGCGCGGGCTGCTGGCCATCCGCAGCCATGTGGACACCAGCCACCCCAGCCTGCTGCCGGTGCAGGCGCTGCTGGAGGTAAAGCAGCGCGTGGCGCCGTACCTGGATTTGCAACTGGTGGCCTTCCCACAAGACGGCGTGCTGCGCGCGCCCGGAGGGCTGGCCAACCTGAAACGCGCGCTGGACATGGGTGTGGACGTGGTGGGCGGCATTCCGCACTTCGAGCGCACCATGGCCCAAGGGGCCGAGAGCGTGAAGATCCTTTGCGAACTGGCGGCCGAACGCGGCAAACGCGTGGACATGCACTGCGACGAGAGCGATGACCCGCATTCGCGCCACGTGGAAACCTTGGCGTACGAAACCCAGCGCCTGGGCCTGCAGGGCCGCGTGACGGGCTCGCACCTCACCTCCATGCACAGCATGGACAACTACTACGTGAGCAAGCTGATGGCGCTGATGGCCGAGGCCGACCTGGGCGTGGTGGCCAACCCGCTCATCAACATCACGCTGCAAGGCCGCCACGACACCTACCCCAAGCGCCGTGGCATGACCCGCGTGCCCGAGCTGATGGCTGCGGGCCTGACGGTGGCTTTTGGCCACGACTGCGTGCTCGACCCCTGGTACAGCGGCGGCAGCGCCGACATGCTGGAGGCCGCGCACATGGGCCTTCATGTGGGCCAGATGACCAGCCAGGCCGCCATGCGGCAGTGTTTTGATGCGGTGACGGTGAATCCCGCCAAGCTGCTGGGGCTGGAGGGCTACGGTATCGCCCCCGGCTGCCATGCCGACTTGGTGCTACTGCATGCGCGCAACCCGGTGGACGCCATCCGCCTGCGGGCCACGCGCCTGGGTGTGTGGCGGCGTGGCCAGCGGGTGGCCAGCAGCCCGGCGCCCGTGGCGCAGCTGCACCTTCCTGGGCGGCCCGGCAGCGTTGATTTTGCGTCCAACTAGCCTCAAGCGCTAGTGGAACATGCCTTTGCAGCTATATATTCAATAGCACAAAGTCATCCTGACATTCAGGCCATGCGCGCAATCGTCCTGCGAAACCGCGCCAGCGCCAGGCTGAACAGCACCGCCCCAATCCCCAGCAGCCACACCAGCGACGGCCACACCACCGCCCAGCCCGCACCCCGGTAGAGGATGGCCTGGGCCAGCTCGGTGAAGTGCGTGGTGGGCGCCAGCGCCATGCCGTACTGCACCCACAGCGGCATGCTCTCGCGCGGGGTGACGCCGCCCGACAGCATCTGCAGCGGCATCATCACCAGCACCATCAGCAGCCCAAACTGCGGCATGCTGCGCGCCACCGTGGCCATGAAGATGCCCATGGACGTGGTGGCAAACAGATGCAGCGTGGCTCCCAGCAGAAACAGCGGTACCGAGCCCTCGATGGGCACACCAATCGCCCAGCGGATCACCGCCGTGAGCGACACCCAGGTAGCCACCAGCACCACCAGCGCCATGGCCCAGACCTTGGCCAGCATGATCTCGCCGGGAGTGACGGGCATCACCAGCAAATGCTCCACCGTGCCATGCTCGCGTTCGCGGATCAGCGCGGCGCCGGTGAGGATGATGGAGAGCATGGTCACGATGTTGATCAGCTCCATCAGCGAGCCGAACCACGCGGGGTTCAGCGCCGGGTTGAAGCGCGAGCGCACCGTCAGTTCGATGGGTTGCGCGGCCACGGTGCGGTCGCGCTGCACGAACTCGGCCACCTCCAGCTGCACGATCTGCTGCACCGCCCCATTGGCCGCAAACGCCTGCCCCATGCGCGTGGCGTCGATGTTGAGCTGCACCTGCGGCACCCGGCCCGCCAGCACATCGCGCTGGAAATGCGCGGGGATGTGCAGCACCAGCGTGAAGCGGCCGGCGTCCAGGCCCGGGTCCACCTCGCGCATGCTGATCATGGCGGGGCGGGTGAACTGGGGCGCGTAGAACGCGGTGGCGATGCGCTGGGACAAGGCCGAGTCGTCCTCGTCCACGATGGCAATGGGCACGTGGCGCAGCGTCTCAGGCTGCGCCATGCCCGCCGAATACACCGCAAGCGTGGTGGTGTAGACGATGAGGAACAGCATGGCCGGGTCGCGCCACAGGCTCCACAGCTCCTTGATGCCTAACCGAAAGATATTGGACCAGCGGCCACGCAGCGCCATGTCAGGTCTCCTGCTTGCGTAGCAACAGGATGGCGGTGCCAACGATGACAGGCACCGCCACCAGCATGGGCCAGAACTCGGCCTGCAGATCCTGCAGGCCCAGCGCCTTGTTGAACACACCCCGGCTGATGGTGAACATGTGGCTGGCCGGGTAGGCCTCGCCCACCCAGCGTGCAAAACCGGTCATGGACGACACGGGGTTGATGAGCCCGGCGAACTGCACCGCCGGGATGAGCGTGCCCACCATGGCGAAGAACATGGCTGCAATCTGGCTGCGCGTAACGGTGGAGGCCAGCAACCCCATGCCCGTGGAGCACAGGCTGAACAGCACTGCGCCCAGCGTCAGCGTGGCAAAGCTGCCGGTGATGGGCACCCCAAACACCGTCACCGCCGCCAGGCACATCAGGCCAAAATTAAACAGCGCCAGCAGCACATAGGGCAGCTGTTTGCCCAGCATGAATTCGGTGCGCGTGGTGGGCGTGACATACAGGTTGATGATGGAGCCCAGCTCTTTCTCGCGCACCACCGCCAGGGCCGTGAGCATGGCGGGCAGCATGAGCAACAGCAGCGGAATCACGGCGGGCACCATGGACGGCAGGCTGCGTACGTCGGGGTTGTAGCGGTAGCGCGGCTCCACCTCCAGCAGGCCCCGGGGCACCAAGCCAGTGTGGCTGCGGCTTTGCTCCACCAGCCACTGCTGGTGCAGGCCCTGGGCGTAGCCGATGACGGTTTCGGCGCGCTGGGGCATGGCGCCGTCCACCCACGCGCCGATCTGAACCGGCTGGCCGCGTGCCACGTCGCGGGCAAAGCCGGGCGGGATCTCCAGCGCCAGCGATATCTCGGCGGAGCGCATGCGTGCATCCAGCTCTGCGTAGGTGGCAATCGGCGGCTGCTCGGTGAAGTAGCGCGAGCCCGCCAGGTTCAGCGTGTAGGCGCGGCTCAGCGCGGTCTGGTCGCGGTCCAGCACGGCAAAGCGCAGGTTCTCCACGTCCATGCTGATGCCGTAACCCATCACGAACATCAAAATCAGCGAGCCCAGGAGTGCCATGGCGCCACGCACCGGGTCGCGGCGCAGCTCCAGCGCTTCGCGCCACTGGGTGCTGTGGATGCGGGCCAGGCTTTGGCGCAGGCGGGTGGGCCAGGTGGGAGTGTTGGGCGCAGACACCGGCGATAGCGCAGTGGGGCCCGAAGCCGCCGCGGACACAGGAGCCTGGGCCGTGCCCGCAGCATCCTCCAGATAGCCGATGAAGGCTTCTTCCAGCGTGGCGGCGCCGCGCTTGGCCACGATGTCCTGCGGCGCAGCGCTTTCCAGCACGCGCCCTGCGTGCATCAGCGAGATGCGGTCGCAGCGCTCGGCCTCGTTCATGAAGTGGGTGGAGATGAAAATGGTGACCTTGTCGCGCCGCGCCAGCTCCACCATCAGGCGCCAGAAGTTGTCGCGTGCCATCGGGTCCACGCCCGAGGTGGGCTCGTCCAGGATCAGCAGCTCGGGCTGGTGCACCATGGCCACGGCCAGCGACAGGCGCTGGCGCATGCCCAGGGGCAGCTTCATGGGCAGTGCGCTGCGAGCGGCCTGCAGGTCAAAGCGCTCCAGCATGGCCGTCACGCGCGTGGGCACCTCGGCCTCGGGCACGTGGAACAGTCGGGCATGCAGCACCAGGTTCTGCTCCACCGACAGCTCGCTGTACAGCGAAAACGCCTGCGACATGTAGCCCACCCGCCGCCGCGTGGCCATGTCCTTGGGGTCCACCGGTTGGCCAAACAGCCAGGCCTGCCCGTCGCTGGCGGGCAGCAGGCCGGTAAGCATCTTCATGGTGGTGGACTTGCCGCAGCCATTGCTGCCCAAAAAGCCAAAGATCTCGCCCCGCTGGATGCGAAAGCTCACGTGGTCCACCGCCACAAAGTCGCCAAACCGCATGGTCAGGTCGCGCGCCTCGATGGCCACATTGGCGGCATCATGGGCCTGCGACCGGTCCAGCGGCGGAATCTGCACCGCCTGGTGGCCCCGGCGCTTGGCCTCGGGCAGCAGTGCCACAAAGGCCTGCTCCAGCACATCGTGCCCGGTGCGGGCCATCAGCTCGGCAGGCGTACCCGTGGCCAGGATGCGCCCCTCGTCCATCGCCACCAGCCATTCAAAACGCTGGGCCTCTTCCATGTAGGCCGTGGCCACGATGACGCTCATGCCTGGCCGCGCGGCGCGGATGCGGCCGATCAAATCCCAGAACTGCGCGCGCGCCAAAGGGTCAACGCCGGTGGTGGGCTCGTCCAGGATGAGCAGGTCGGGGTCGTGGATGAGCGCGCAGCACAGGGCCAGCTTTTGCTTCATGCCGCCCGAGAGCTTGCCCGCAGGCCGCGCCAGGAATGGATGCAGACCGGTGCTGCGCGTGAGTTCATCGATGCGCCGGCGACGCTCGGCCGCGTCGTGCCCGAACAGGCGGCCAAAGAACTGCAGGTTCTCTTCCACCGACAGCGTGGGATACAGGTTCTTGCCCAGCCCTTGAGGCATGTAGGCGATGCGGGGGCACACCCGGCTGCGGTGGCGGCTTTGGGACATGTCGCCGCCCAACACTTCTACCGTGCCCTGCTGCACTGCACGAGCGCCCGCCACCAGCGCGAGCAGGCTGGACTTGCCCACGCCATCCGGCCCGATCAGGCCCACCATGCGACCCCCGGCCACTTCCAAATCGATGTCTGCGAGCGCCACCGTACGACCGTAGCGCTGGCCCACGCCACGCAGGCGCGCCACGGGTGCAACGCCGCCGGGGAGATTCACTGGTCGGCCTTGATGGCGAGGTTGGCGGGCCATTCCACGGCGGGGTCCACCCGCAGCCAGGCCACGCCAGGCAGACCGGTCTTGACCTGCTCCTGGTGGCGCAGCAGCAGCGCCTTGTCAATCTGCGCGCGCACGCGGAACATGAGCTTCTGGCGCTCGCTGGCGGTCTCCACCGTCTTGGGGGTGAACTGCGCGGTGCTGGCGACAAACGAGACTTCTGCAGGAATCACAAAGCCCGGCGCAGCATCGAGCACGATGCGCACCTCGCTGCCCAGTGCTACCCGGCCCGCCACGGTCTCGGGCAAAAAGAAGGTCATGTACACGTCGCTCAGGTCCACCAGCTGCAGCACCCGTGCGCCCGCGCCCACCACCTCGCCGGGCTGCACCACGCGAAACTGCACGCGGCCGTCGCGCGGGGCCTTGAGTTCACTGTCGGCCAGCTCCACATCGATCCGCGCCAGCGTGGCCTCCAGCGCACGCACATTGGCCTCGGCACTGGTCACCTGGGTGCGCGACGCGCCAATGCCCGCCTGTGCGGCCTTGGCCTGGGCCTTGGCAGCCGTCACAGCGGCCTGCTGGCTGCGCACCTTGGCGCGATCATCGTCGAGCAACTGGCTGGAGAAAAAGCCTTCGCGCGCTAGCTGCTCAGAGCGCGGCAGGCGGCGGCGGGCGGTGTCGAGGTCGCTCTCGCGCTGGGCCACCACGGCCAAGGCGGCCTGGTAGTCGCTCTCGCGCTGGGCCACCTGCACCTGGGCACTGCTGATGGCCAGTTGCGCCTGCTGCAGCCGGGCCACGGCCTCTTCGCGCTGGGCCTGCAGGCCGTCGATCTGCATGCGGGCCAGGGGCTGCCCCGCCTTCACAAAATCGCCCTCGGCCACCAAAACATCGAGCACACGCCCCGCCAGCTTGGTGGCCACGGCAATCTCGGTGGCCTCGATGCGGCCATTGCCACTCACAAACCCAGGGCCGGGCCCCTTGGGCTGCCAGGGCGCCCACCGCACGACCAGCACGGTGCCCAGCAACAACAGCGCTGCGGCGGCCGCATAAATTTTCCACTTGCTGCCCATGGCTCTGATCCCTTTTGATGCGGAGGCAGGAGCGCATTTCCAGTCACGTCAGCAAAGGCGCCTCACCTCAAAATGCATCGTAAGCGCAGCGCCTTCATGGGCTGCTTGTGGCCAGCCGCCTCGCTTGACTTGCATCAATTTGGCTGCAATTGCGTGGGGCTTCCGCCTGCGACACAAGCTTGCCGCTGCGGGTTCTGAGAGGCGGTGCGTCGGTTGCCGGAGACTGCCCTACCCGCGCCCGTCAAAGGCCGACAGGTGGTTGGCCAGGTGCATGGCATGCGCTTGCTCGTACTGCGACCGGCTCAGTGCACCATAGGCAAAGTGAGGCTGCAGCGCCCCCGTGTGGATGGCAAAGTCCTGCACCGCCTGGCGCAGGCGGGCCATAGCGGCCGATGTATCCGTGGCCTGCGCATCCAGCGCGGGGGCGCCCGGGATAGGCTCTGCCAGGTTGTGGCTCATGCGTCCCCGCAGGGTAAACACCTTGAAAGCTGCAGCCCCCAGGGTGTTCTGGAACAGCGCAGATTTGGGCAACGGAAAACCCTGCAGCGAGTATTCAATGCTCTGTGCGCAATGCACCAGCGTCTGTGCCCAGGTCCAGGCCGTGGCGGGTTCCAGCGCGTGGACGGAAGCTGCGTTCAGCCGCTCGGCCTCGCGCATCGCATCGTGCAGGGTGGCAAATACCAGCTGCCTGTCGTTGTCCGGCTGGTGCAGAAAATACCCGACAGCACCAGCCGCTGCGAGCGCCACCCCCGTGCCGATGGCCAGAAACGCCCTCCGGTCGGGCGCTGCAGGCGGTGCAGGGGGCGAGGGGTGGATGGCTGCGGGGGTAGCGGCTTTGGGTGCGCCAGAAGGGGGTGGAACTGCCATGGGGTTGTCTGCCCGCATCACCGGGGGTGGTGTGAAAGCTTTGATTGTGCCGGGCAGCGCCTGCCTTGTGCCCCCTGCGGCCATCGCCAGGGTCGGGCAGCCGACACAGCCCGCCATGGCGCAGGGCTGCAAGGCCTGGGCGCCTTCCCGGCGCTCCGCTGCGCCTAGGCCGCCAGGGTGGTTGGTGCGGCCGGCGCGGGGGTTGCCGTAACGGGGACCAAGGGCGCTGCTGGGGCCACCGTCATCTCCACCCGGTTGCGCCCCCGCTCCTTGGCCAGGTACATGGCCTCGTCCGCACGCTGCAAGGCCGTACCCGCCGACTCGCTGCCCGCGCACAGGGTGACACCAACACTCACCGTGAGCGCAATGCTGCGCTGCTCGGTCACCACAGGGTGGGCCTCCACCATGGCGCGCAGGCGCTCGGCCACCGCAATGGCGCCACCGGCCCCTGCATTGGGCAAGAAGATCGCGAACTCCTCACCCCCCAGGCGGCCCATCACGTCTTCCTTGCGCAGGCAGCGCTGGGCCAACATCACAAAATGGCGCAGCACATCATCGCCCGCGCGGTGGCCCCAGCTGTCGTTGACCTTCTTGAAATGGTCCAGGTCCATCACCAGCACGGGCAACGTCGTCTGCGTGCGCTGGGCGTTGCTGATGGCCTTGTCCAACAAGGTCAGAAACGCGCGGCGGTTGAACACATTGGTCAGCGGGTCCACCTCGGCGAGGTGGCGCAGTTCGTTGGTGATGAACTCATTGGTCAGCATCAATGCGCCGAACGCCACCAGCACCACAGCGAGGGTGGACTCCAGAACCACAAACTGCGACAGCGCAGCCACCATGCCCGCCTCGGGCTGCGCCCCTTCGGCGGGTGCGGCCAGCTTGAACAATAAGGGCCGCACGAGCAAGAAGGCACCGTGCACACCCACCGTGGCCGCAAACAGGTACCGTGCGGGTACCTTGCGAAAACCGCCACGTGCCAGCGTGTGTGCAGCCGCAATGAATATCACCCCTGGCACCAGACCCGTCAGCACGATGCGCACCTGCACGTTAGGCTTCACCTGGGTAAAAAACAAGGCAGTCGCCAGCAGAAGCCCCAAGGCCAGAGCGGCAACACCATGCCCCAGGGGCGCCTTGCCCATGTACTCGCGTGCGCCCAGCAGGCACAGGTATGCAGTCAAAGCAATGGAAGACTGCGCCAGCACGACGGACAACGGCAGAGGCACATGGTCGCGCAGCAACAGGTTGATGCAGAACACGGTGGCGCAGAACAATGCCTGCGCCCAGAGGCGAAGTCCCGGAATACGTCTGTTGAAGAGCCACACCGCGGACAAAACGCCAGTGACCAGCGCTGCAAGAATGGCCGCGACGATAAGGAGGGTGGGGCTGTGCACAGAGGGTACGGGCAGGCGATGGAGTGGGGTTCACAACGCGACGCCATCGCTCAACGCCCGGCTGCTATCGCCTGCCGGCTGTGAGATGACTATCAACGTGAACAATGGTAACCGAGAGCATTGACTGCCCCGCGACGCTTTGCGGGCAGCAATGCAGTGCTTCAGCCGGCGCTTGGAGCTCCTCAGGCCATACCTCCTCGCGTGGCCGTTGGGAGCACCTGTCAACCCACCACGTGGCATTCGCGCCGCAGCAGCGCCAGCGCATCGTGCATCTGGTAGTCGCGGTCGCTGGTCAGCGTGGCCTGCGCGTCTTGCAAAAAACCAGACCACAGAGCCAGGTAGTCCTGCTGGAAGGCGGCAGCCGCGTGGCTGCGGATGAAGTCAGACGCCAGCTCGGGCTGCAGGCCAGACTTGCGGATCTTGCGCACCAGGCTGGCGGCGGTTTTCTCGGTGAGCAGCGTCTTCTTGGGCGCGCCGGCGGCCAGGCACAGGAAGAGCGTGAGCAGCGAGTGCTCGTCGTCGTTGCCCCCGGTCGCCTTGGTCCATGTCTTGCTGGCAGGCTGTGGAGGCTCATCGTCGTCCTCCAGCACATCCAGGCTACGGTGAAAGCTGTCTACTTCGGCCAGAGGGTCGTCCAGCAGGAAGTAGCGTGCCCTGAAGGCGCCCATGGGGCGCAGCAGGGTGCGCAGCGGCGCAGCGGATTGCAGCAGCTTGGGCAGGTCGGCCAGCACGGTGGCGCATTGCACTTGCAGCACGTCACGCAGCTCTGCCGGCACGCCGGGGGGCAGGCGCAGCGCCGTCGGCAGGGGTGCCTTCTTTTTGCGCAGTGCAGTCACCAGCTTTTCAAACACCGGGGCGCTGGGCCACTCACTCGCCGCCATGGCCTTGGGGTTCAGCGCCTGCATCAGCAGCCCTGTGCGGATCACGGCCTCGGCGTCGGCCCCGGCGGTTTCCAGCTCGTCGGCGTCCAGGTCGTACTGCGCGGCCAGCCACTCGGCGGCGGCGATGGCCTGGGCGATGTGGCTGCGGCGGGCCAGCTCGGCGCGGTAGTCGGCATGGCTGCGCAGCGACCAGGCAGCCAGCAGTGGGGTTTCGGCATCCGCATAGCCGCCCATGCCGAAGTTGCTGCTCTCGGGCATGGCGATCAAGCGCTTGAGCATGTCCGAGCCGCCTTTGGAGCGCGACAAAAAGGAGTTGTCGCGCAGCGACACCGCCGCCTTGGCCAGATCACCGGCTGTGGTCTCCAGCAGGTACAGGCTGATCAGGTTGACCATGCGGTCCCGCGCCTTCTCCAGTTCTGGGCGCAGAAACTCGCTGCCAAAGTAACGCGCGATCTGCACCATGCCCTTGGGCGCATCGGCATTGATGGCCGCCAGCCGGTCCGCGTCAATCAGGCCGTGCTGCACGCCGTAGACCAGCGCCTTTTCAAAGAAAGGGCGCGCGTCGTGCAGTTGCAGGGCATTGGCAGTAGCGACTGGTGCAGAAATTGAGGAAGGCGTGGGAGGCACGGTCATGTCTGAATCTATCGCGCTTCGCGCTGCTCATGGGCTATGAAACTGGCGCGGCCCATACCAGGACCGCCGCGCAAGGGCCGCCCCGCCGCGCTGGCGGTGTCCCCCTTCCCGAATGGCACAGCCATTCGAGAGAAGGGGGAAGGCGCGAAGCGCCTCAGGGGGTTGTTCACTAAATTGCAGACTCTTCGTCGGAAGCACGTGCGGCAGGCGTGGCCTTGCCGCGGTCGGTTTCGCTGGTCTCGAACTTGCCATCGTCTTCTTCGGACGTCTCTTCGCCCTCTTCCAGTCCCTGGTCAAACGCGCGGGCCTTGGCACGCAGCACCAGCAGCATCTCGATGAACAGGTCGCGGCACTCATAGCGCAGCAGCCAGGCCATCTGCATCCAGTCGCGGTCGGCCACTTCATCGAGGTCGATGCGCGGCTGCACATAGCCCGAGGCCAGCAGCTCGTCGTCGCTCAGTGTGACGCCGTAGTCTTCGGTGGCGTCAAAGGTGCCGGTGCGGGCAAAGGCCTCGATGCGGCTCCACTTTTCGGCAAAGTAGTTGGCCAGGGCCTCGGCGCCACCCTCCAGGTCGCCAATCGCGGTGAGAAACTCCACCGGGTCGGCATCGTCACGGAACACCACCGCGTTGACCATGTTGCGCAGGTGGGTGTGGGTGAGGTCTTTGTACTGCTTTTCCAGCACCATCGCGCGCGCAAACTGCTCGGGCGTGACCAACATGTTGACCACCGAAGCCTTGGAGTCGTCGTACTCGCGCATCACGGCCAGGATGTCCTTGGGCGCTAGCTGGTCCAGCACCACCATCAGCGCGCCGTCGCCATCGCTGTCGGCCAGTTCGGCCAGCGCCGACTCGGCGCCCACGATGTCACCGGCCGCAATGAGGCTGGTGGTCTTGGTGATCAGGGCCAGGTGTTGGTTGCTGCTGCTCATGGTCGTCATTCCTTGCGCTCAAAGCCCACATCGGCCAGCCAGTTGGCGCTGGACTCTTCGCGCGTACGGCTGTTTTGCGGGTCCACCGCGTCGTCGGCACTCAGGGCGCTGTAGTCATCGTCGTGTTCGGCGGCATCTTCACCATCGTCCTCGGCATCGCTGTCGGCATGCGACGCTGCGGCCGGAGCCAGGCGCGCGTGCTGTTGCAGGTATTCCAGGCCGGCGGCTACCGTCAGAAAACGTGCGCCCTGGGGTTCGCGCAACACGGTCTGGGCCAGACTCATTGCCCAGGGCTCCAACGCTACGGCATGGGTCAGGCTGTGCCAGTCGGGCAGCTCGTTCACCGGCAAGCCCAACAGATGCTCCAGTGCAGCCGGTTTGGTAAAGCGAAAGCCCCGGTGAAAGACCACGGCCACCATTTCGGGGGCCAGTTCCATCATCTGCACCAAAAACGCCATCTCGTTGCGCTTTTCGGCCAGGCGCTTGCGCAGAACGTCGTTGCCCTCGGAGTCGGACACCAGGTCGTCCAGCTCGGCCTGGTAGGCCGAGCGCAGGTCATAAAAATAGGGAGAAAGTTTCACAGGGCGGAAGGATGAGAAAGAATGCGTGCGCTGTAGGCCTGCCAGATCTCCTGGGCGGTCTGCAGCGGGTCGTCCAGCAGATTGCGGCGGCGGTTGTCGTCATAGGCCTGGCGGGCGTCGTCGTCCGACAGCACCTCATAGGCCTTTTGCACCTCGGCAAAGCGCTGTGCGGCGTCGGGCGCCGTGTTGCGGTCGGGGTGGTAGAACGAGGCCTTCTGGCGAAAAGCCTTCTTGATGTCCGCCAGCGACGCGTTGGCCGCCAGCCCAAGGGCTGCGTAGTGGTCAGCAGTCATGAAACAGTCAGTCCGTCCGTCAAAGCCAGGGGCGCCATCCAGGGCACCCTCTTCAGCACCTGTGTCGGCGCCGGCGCGCGCGCATCAACCACCCAGGCTCACAAACACGTTTTGCACGTCGTCGTTCGAATCGATGGCGGCCAGGAAGTTCTCAACCTCCTCCAGCTGCTCAGCCGTGAGGTTGGCGGGGTTCACCGGGTTCTTGGGCTTGTACCCCAGCTTGGCGGACAGCACCGTGAAGCCGTGGGCGGGCAGCGCGCGGCTGACCAGGTCGAGGTCGGTGGGGTCGGTCCAGAAGGTGGTGGTGCCCTCCTCGTCGCCCGCTTCAAAGTCCTGCGCACCGGCCTCGATGGCGGCCAGTTCGGGGTCAGCGTCGGGGGTGGCGGGCTCGGCTTCGATCATGCCGACATGGTTGAAGTCCCAGGCCACCGAGCCCGAGGTGCCCAGCTGGCCCTTGCGGAACAGCACGCGCATCTCGGGGGCCGTGCGGTTCACGTTGTCGGTCAGGCATTCGACCATCACGGCCACCTGATGGGGGGCAAAACCTTCGTAGATCACGCGTTCGTAGTTCACCGCGTCCGCGCCGGTGCCCGAACCCTTCTTGATGGCACGCTCCAGCGTGTCCTTGGGCATGGAGGCCTTGCGAGCCTGCTCCACCACCAGGCGCAGGCGGGCATTGCTGGCCGGGTCGGCACCGCCGCGTGCAGCCACGGTGATTTCCTTGACCAGCTTGCCAAACAGCTTGCCCTTGGCGTCGGCCACCTGTGCCTTGCCTTTTGCTTTCCACTGCGCGCCCATGATGGATCTCTTTTCCTTGATGTGAATGCGGCGCGCTGGGGCGCCGTGTGTGGGAGTTGCTGCAGCCATGCAGGAGCCGCCGGGAGGAAAAACGCCTCCCGAACAGCCCCCAGAGGATGGGAGTGCAACTTCAGACCGAACCCTATAGGGTACCACTGACCACCAAGGACACTATCGTTGCCCTTCCGCCACGCTCTCTATCAGCCGCACGCAGCGGTGCAGTTAACCTCGGCGACATGCGCAAAGCTCCTTCCTTTGACCCCTGCCCGGTGCACTGATGCTCAACACCCTTTGGCTGGGCTTTTTCCTCACGGCGGCCATCGCGGCCCTGGCCCAATGGCTGGTGGGGGGCAACGCCCAGATTTTTGCGGCCATGGTCGAGGCGCTGTTTGCCATGGCCAAACTGTCGGTCGAGGTGATGGTGCTGCTGTTTGGCACCCTAACGCTGTGGCTGGGCTTCTTGCGGATTGCCGAGAGGGCGGGCCTGGTTGATGCCCTGGCCCGGTGGCTGGCCCCACTGTTCCTGCGCCTGATGCCGGGTGTGCCCCGGGGCCACCCTGCCCTGGGCCTGATGACGCTGAACTTTGCCGCCAACGCCCTCGGGCTGGACAACGCGGCCACGCCCATGGGCCTGAAGGCCATGAAGGCCCTGCAGGAGCTGAACCCCGAGCCCGACACCGCCACCAACGCGCAGATCCTGTTCCTGGTGCTCAACGCCTCGTCCCTCACGCTGCTGCCGGTGACCATCTTCATGTACCGCATGCAGCAGGGTGCGCCCGACCCGACGCTGGTCTTTCTGCCCATCCTGCTGGCCACGTCTGCCTCCACCCTGGTGGGGCTGCTGAGCGTGGCCGTGGTGCAGCGCCTGCCGCTGTGGAGCCCCGTGGTGCTGGCCTACCTGCTGCCCGTGGCGCTGGTGCTGGGCGGGTTCATGGCGCTGCTGACCACGCTCAGCGCTGCGGCCCTGGCCTCGCTGTCGTCGCTGCTGGGCAACCTCACGCTGTTTGCGCTGGTCGTGCTGTTTGTGGCGCTAGGCGCATGGCGCAAGGTGCCGGTGTACGAGGCGTTTATCGAGGGAGCGCGCGAAGGCTTTGACGTGGCCAAGGGCCTGCTGCCCTATCTGGTGGCCATGCTGTGCGCGGTGGGCGTGTTCCGCGCCTCGGGGGCGCTGGGCTACGTGCTGGACGGCATCCGCTGGTGCGTGACCACACTGGGTGCCGACGCCCGGTTTGTGGACGCCCTGCCCACCGCCCTGGTCAAACCGTTCTCGGGCAGCGCGGCGCGTGCCATGCTCATCGAGACCATGCAGACCCAGGGCGTGGACAGCTTCGCCGCCCTGGCCGCCGCCACCATCCAGGGCAGCACCGAAACCACGTTCTACGTGCTGGCCGTGTACTTTGGAGCCGTGGGCATTCAGCGCGCGCGGCACGCCGTGGGCTGCGCGCTGCTGGCCGAGCTGGCGGGCGTGGTGGCCGCCATTGTGGTGTGCTACCGGTTTTTTGGATAGTTTTTACTGGTAGCGCTAGTGCAATATGCCCTGACAGCTATCAATTAAGTAGCAATCAGAGCATCAACCGCCAGCGGGCCCTGGCGCAGCCACCAGTTCCCACTCAGCCAGCTGCTCGTTGGTGGCAATCAGCCGCCCGACCAGCAGCTTGATGAAGGCCTTGTCAAAGCGCGACTGCAAATCCTCCGACGCCTCGCGCAGCGCAGGGTTGCGCACCTTGAGCACCAGCACCTCGGTCTCGGCCACGGCGGTGGCGGTGCGGATGCGGTTGTCGGGGCGCAGGTAGGTCATCTCGCCCAGGGTCACGCCGGGGCCCAGCGTGCTGAGGTTCCAGCCCTGGCGGCTGACGGCCACCTGGCCTTCGATGAGGATGCAGAACGAGTCGCCGGGCGTGTTCTCGCGCATCAGCACGGTGCCCTGCTCCAGCCGGCGCCAGCTGCCCAGGCGCATCAGCTCCCACAGCGCCACGTCGTGAAAGTCGGCAAAAAACGGCAATGCCCGCAGGCGCGCAAAGCGCTCAGCCTCGGTGTCCTGCGACTTCTGGCGGGGCAGGCCCCGGTGCGCGGCCAGCAGTGCTTGGGCAAAGTCGGCCCAGGTGGCGAAGCGGTCGGCGGGCTGCTTGGCCAGCGCACGCAGCAGCACCTCGTCCACATGCGCAGGCAGCGACGCCCGCAGCAGGCTGGGCCGGGTGGGCGTCTCGTTGCTGATCTTGTAGAGCGTGGCGAAGTCGGTGTCGCCATCAAACGGGCGGCGGCCGGTGAGCAGCTCGTACACCACCACGGCCAGCGAAAACATGTCGCTGTGGTGGGTGAGGTCCTGCTCGCGCACCTGTTCGGGCGACATGTACGACGGCGACCCCACCAGGCCGGACAGCTGTGTGGCATCGCTGCGCAACGACAGGGCGGCGCCAAAGTCGGTCAGCTTCACATCGCCGCCGCGCGCCAGCATCAGGTTGGCGGGCTTGATGTCGCGGTGCACCAGGCCCTCGCGGTAGGCGTATTCGAGCGCGTTGCAGCACTTGAAGGCAATGTCCAGCACCTGGGGCACGGGCAGCAAGGTGTCGGGCGTTGCAAAGTCGGACAGCGGCTGGCCGTCCACGTACTCGAGCACCAGATACGGCGGCAGCGCTTCTTCGTCCGCATCCAGCAGGCGCACGATGTGGGGGTGGCGCAGGCGGCCCGACAGCGCGGCCTCGTTGCGCAGCAGCTTGCGGTAGCGCTCGGCCTGCTCGGGCACCTTCAGCAGGTGCGCGTGGGTCTGCTTGATGGCCACCTTGCGGCCCCGGAAGCCGTCGAGCCCCAGGTACACGATGCCACTGGCGCCCCGCCCCAGTTCACGCTCGATGCGGTACTTGCCGATGTTGGCGGGCGGTGCAGAGGTGGCAGTGGCCATGGCGGGGCTCCCGGTCAGGGTGGGCAGTTCAGGTGGGGTCAGGCTCCGGCCAGCGCCTGCTCAAAGTCGGCCAGCAGGTCTTCCGCCTCTTCCAGACCCACCGACAGGCGGATCATGCTGTCGGCAATGCCCATGGTGGCGCGCACGGCGGGGCCGGCCTCCCAGAAGATGGTGTGCGCCACCGGGATAATCAGCGTGCGCGTGTCGGCCAGCCCCGTGGCCTTGATGGGCAATTGCAGGCGGTTGCACACGGCCAGGCACTGGTCGGGGTTGCGCAGCTCGAACGACAGCAGCCACGAGCCCGCCTTGAGGTGCTTGCGCGCAAACGCGTGCTGCGGGTGCGAGGGCAGCATGGGGTACAGCACGCGCGAGACGGCCGGGTGCGCCTCCAGCCGCTGCGCCAGCGCCAGGGCGGTGGCACTGGTGCGGTCCATGCGCAGCGACAAAGTCTCCGCGCCCAGGGCCAGCTGGTGGGCGGCGTGGGACGACAGCGTGCCGCCCATGTCGCGCAGGCCCTTTTTGCGCAGCTGCTGCAGGCCCCAGCCCTTCGCGTCGCCCTTGCGGTAGGCCGCAAAGATGTTGGGGTAGCCCGACCAGTCGTACAGGCCCGTGTCGGTGATGGCGCCGCCCAGCGCATCGCCCTGCCCGCCAATGCTCTTGGTGAGCGAGTTGACCACCAGCCCCGCGCCCACCGTGGCCGCGCGGAACAGGTAGGGCGATGCCACGGTGTTGTCCACCACGTAGAGCGCGCCATGCGCCTTGCACAGCGCGCCAATGCCTTCCAGGTCGGGGATCTGCGTGCCGGGGTTGGCAATGGTTTCGACAAACACCATGCGGGTGTTTGGGCGCAGCGCGGCAGCCACGTTGGCCGCGTCGATCACGTCCACCGTGGTTACTTCAATGCCCAGGTCGGCCAACGTGCCGAACACGCTGTTGGTGTTGCCAAACACGAACTGGCTGGCCACCAGATGGTCGCCCGCCTTGAGCAGCGTGAGGAACACCGCGCAGATGCCCGCCATGCCGGTGGAGAACACGATGGAGCCGTGCCCGCGCTCCATCTGCGTGATCTTGGTCTCCAGCGCCGCCGTGGTGGGCGTGCCCTGGCGCGCGTAGTTGAAGCCGCCCTTGGCGGTGCCCTGGAAGACGGCGATCAGGTCCTCGACCTTCTCGTAGCCGTACTGCACCGAGGTGTGGATGGGCTTGTGGATGGCTCCGTGCTCGGCGCCGCCCAGGCGGTCGGCGTGCACGATCTGGGTGGTGAAACTGTGGTTCTGCGGTGTCGTCATAAAAATCTGCGGCTGCTCTGTTGCAACTGGTCTACGTGAAAGGCAAAACGATAAATACCGGCGCGCCCTTGACGCCAGCGCACCCTTGGAACTGGCTCTGCCAGGCCACCGGGTGCGTCCCCCTCCGGGGGAAGGCGCGCAGCGCCTCAGAGGGGCTTCTCCCGATGGCTACCGTTCAGGTGCGATGTGTTCAGCGTAATCGTACAAGGCGCCCAGGATGTCCTGCGTCCGCTCATCGTCGGCGGTCTCCGAGAGTTCGTCGATTTCGGTGAACAGTTGCTCCACCGTGCGCGCCCCGCCCTGCCCGTCGAACAGGCAGGCGGCGCGGTGCGCCTCCCAGCGCTCCTGCTCCTCGGGCGACAGCGTCTGCGGAAAGTTGCGCGCCCGGTAGCGCCACAGCAGCTCGGCCAGGCGCGGGTCATCAAAGTTCGCACGCGCCTTGGCCAGTCGGTCGCCGCTCAGGGTGCGCAGGTCGTTCAACAGGCGCCGGTCGTTGTTGCCCACAAAACCGCCGTACAGGTCCTGGTCCACATCCGGTGCCGGCTCTTGCGGGCGGGCAAACACCGCCGGCCAGATGCCACTCATGTCGGGCAGCGCGCGCGCCACCTCGGCGTGCTGTGCGGCCTGGGCCAGGTCGATGCCCCAGCGCTGTGCCAGCGCGGGCGTGAGGGTGTTCACATTGCCCACCACCATGGGCGACTTGTTGAGGTGGATGGTCTTGATGGGCAGGCGCGCCACGCCCTCGGGCAGATCGGCCGTGCGGGTGAACATGCGCAGGCGGATGTCGTCCACGTTCAGCGTGGCCAGCTCGCGCGGGTCGTGGGCCAGGTCCCAGGCGATCAGCTCGTTCTTGTTGGTGGGGTGGCTGGCCAGCGGCCACATCACGCCCAGGCAACCACGCTCCACCGGGAACATGCCCGACACATGCAAAAACGGCCGCGCCGTGATGGCCGTGGCGGGCAGGCGCAGCTCGGCGGCCACGCGGTCCTTCTTGTGCAGGCTCAGCGCAAAGTCAAACAGCTTGGTGTTGTGCTGGCGAATGAGGCGCGCGAGGGCAATGGTGGCGCGCACGTCCGACAGCGCATCGTGCGCGGCTTCGTGCAGCAGGCCGTTGGCCTTGGACAGGTGCTCCAGCTTGAAGCTGGGCGTCACGCCGTCTTCCTTCTTGGGCCAGGTGATGCCGTCGGGCCGCAGCGCATAGGTCATGCGCACCACGTCCAGCAGGTCCCAGCGGCCGCACTGGTTTTGCCACTCGCGCGCATAGGGGTCGATGAGGTTGCGCCAGAACATGAAGCGCGTGATCTCGTCGTCAAACCGGATGGTGTTGTAGCCCACGCCAATCGTGCCGGGCTGCGCAAACTCGGACTCGATGCGCGCGGCAAACTGGTGCTCGGGCACGCCCTGCTCCAGGCACTGCTGGGGCGTGATGCCGGTGATGAGGCACGACACCGGGTCGGGCAGATAGTCGTTGGCGGGCTGGCAGTACAGCATCAGCGGCTCGCCGATTTCGTTCAGCTCGGCATCGGTGCGGATGGCCGCGAACTGCGCAGGCCGGTCGCGGCGCGTGTTGGCGCCAAAGGTTTCGTAGTCGTGCCAGAGAAAGGTGTGGGGCGCCATGGTCGGTAGGCTAACAGGGGGCTGCAGGCGGAGGCTCGCGCACGGCGGGCGGGGCGCAAGGCGATCAAGCCGCCACTGTAACCGCATTTTTCAGTGTTTTTGGCCGCAAGCGCTAGTGGAACATGCGCAAGCAGCTATCAAAAACATAGTAATCATATTCACCATACGGACTGATGCACATTCGCCCCCTGTACGCGGGCTGGCACGCGGGACAATGGCGCATGCCCAGTTCCATTGCTTCCCCTTGCTCCCTGGGGCGCGCCCCCGCCCTGCCGGTCGCGGCCTCCCGTGCCCACGCCCCCACAGGCGTTGCCGGAATGGCCCTGGCAGCTGCCCTCGCCCTCGCCCTCGCGGGCTGCGCGTCAGCCCCCAGCCCCACCCCCACACCCGCAGCAAAACCTGTGGCTGCGGCCACACCGCCCACAGCTTCACCCACCACAGCCGCCACACCGCCACAGGCCAGCCCCGATGCCGACCACACGGCCGGCTTTGCCCAATGGCTGAGCAGCTTTTCGGCCCAGGCGCTGGAGGCGGGCATTCGCCCCGCCACCGTGCGCGATGTGCTGGGCAAGGCGCAGTGGCTGCCCCGCGTGGTCGAGCTGGACCGCGCCCAGCCAGAGTTCACCCGCACCCCATGGGCGTACCTCGACAGCGCCGTCTCCCCCCAGCGCATCGCCCAGGGCCAAGCGCAATTGGCGGCGCACAGCACCGCACTGCAAGCGGCAGCCGCCCGCTACGGCGTGCCGGCCAGCGTCATCACCGCCATCTGGGGCATGGAGAGCAACTACGGCAGCAACTTTGGCACCTTCCGCACGGTGGATGCACTGGCCACCCTGGCGTATGAAGGCCGCCGCCGCGCCTGGGCGCAAACCGAGCTGCTGGCAGCGCTGCGCATCATCGACCAGGGCGACATCGCCGCCGACCGCATGATCGGATCGTGGGCCGGGGCCATGGGGCACACCCAGTTCCTGCCCTCGGTGTTCCTGGCCTACGCTGTGGATGCCGACGGCGACGGGCACCGCGACATCTGGGGCAGCGTGCCGGATGTGACGGCGTCCACCGCACATTTCCTCGCCCGGTCGGGCTGGAAATCTGGCGAGCCTTGGGGGGCTGAAGTGCAGTTGCCCCCCACGTTCGACCACGCCCGCGCCGACCCCGCCGTGCGCCAGACCACGGCCCAGTGGGAGTCCGAAGGGGTGCGGTCCATCGACGGGGCGCCGTTGCCCGACCTGGCCGGGGCCTCCATCGTCACCCCTGCGGGTGCACGGGGCCCGGCGTTTCTGGTGGGCAACAACTTTCGCACCATCCTGCGCTACAACAACTCGGTCAACTACGCGCTGGGCGTGGCCCTGCTCGCGCGCCAGATCGACGGCGGCGGCCCGGTGGCCACCCCGTGGCCCCGCGACATCGAGCCGCTGTCGCGTGCACAGTTGCAAGCCCTGCAAGAAGCCCTGAACCGCAAAGGCTTTGCCGCAGGCACCCCCGACGGCGTGATGGGCCCCGCCACCCGCGCAGGCCTGCGCGGCTACCAGCGCAGCCTGGGCACTGTGGCCGACGGTTATCCGACGCTGGAACTGCTGCAGAAGCTGCAGGCGCCCTGAATGCCCTGCAGCAGCCGTGGGGCACCCATGGTTTTCAGAGCTTCAACAAATCCACCAGAAAGCCCTGCACCGGCTGCCGCGCTGCCCGCAGGTTCAGCAGTGTGTGGGGCGCGCCGGGAATCAACACCACACTGGCCTGCGGATGGTCTTTGAAGGCCCGGGCGCAATGCCCGCTGGCCGATGCGTTGCCCAGCCAGGTGTTGGTGGGTGAAAAGAAGGGGTCGGTTGCGCTGATGATGTTCAGCACCTGCTGTCCCGGCACCACGGCCGTGTCGGGCCGCTCCACAAAGTAGTTGTCCTCACAACTCCACGAAAAGATGATGCGGCCCGCAAACTCGGCGCCGGCATAGCGTGCCACGGCCGTCGCGCCCTCGCTGGTGCCTGCGAGCACCAGACGCTGCATGTCCGCCCAGGGCTGGGCCTGCAAGGCCTGCAGTGCCAGGGTGATCTCCGACCGGCGCAGCGCGTGGATTTTTTCGTACGCCTCCTTGCTGGCGGGCGACTTGTAGGTCACGCGGTCAGGCAGCGCAAACGAGTCGGGCGCCACGCTGGCAATGCCCAGGCTGCCCAGCCATTGCTGCCACTCGCCAATGGCCTTGAGCCCCAGGCCCGACGAGCCATGCAGGAACACCACCAGGGGCACCTTGTTGCGCACCGTGGCGGGCGCATCCTTGAACGCCCCCACATAGGCGGCGCCTCCGGTGGCCTGGGCGGGTAACACCAGCTGCGCCCCCGCCATCACGCCTTTAGCAGACGCCTCGGTGTGGACTGTCGCTGTGCCCTTGACCTCCCCTACTGGTGTTTGGGCTTGGGCCGCATGGAGGCCCAGAGACAACAGGATGGCCAGAGACAGGATCGAGATTTTTTTCATGATGCAACTCCTTCGGGGTTGCACTGTAGAAAGCGGCACAATTCCTGTCCAATGCATCAATTGATGCAATTCATAGCCAATCATTATGAATCTCACCCAACGCCAGCTGCGCATGTTTGTGACCACCGCCGCCGTGGGCAACATCTCGCGCGCCAGCGAGGCCCTGCACATCAGCCAGCCCGCGCTCACCCGCGCGCTGCAAGAGTTTGAGAGCCAGCTAGGGGTCGCGCTCTTCCTGCGCACCACCCGCCAACTGGCCTTGACGCCAGAGGGTGAGCGATTCCTGCCCGTCGCCCAACGGTTGCTGCACGACCTGACGGAGGCCGCCACCCTGATCCAGGGTGAAGCCACGGGCCAAAGCGGCTCGGTCAGCCTGGCCGTGGGCGAGGCCTTTGGTTGCACCGTGCTGCCCGACATCCTCCAGTCCTTCGTCAAAAAACACCCTGGCGTGCGGGTGCGCGTGGTCAACGACAACAGCCAGGGCATCACCCGCCGCGTGGCACAAGGCGAAGTGGACTTCGGCATCGGCTCACCCGTTGGCCGCACCGAGGCCCTGCGCTGCACCAAACTGCTGAGCGCACCGCTGGGTCTTCTGTTCAACCCACAGCTGCACCAGCTCAAGGCCTGGGTCCGTACCGAAACACTGGGCGACCTGCCTCTGCTGAAGGAAGGCAGCGACACCAGCATCGTCAGCGTGCTGCGCGCGCAAGGCTCTGACCTGGTGGCCCACATGGACCATGGGGTGGAAGTCTCCAGCCTCGCCCTCCAATTGGCCATGGCACGGGCTGGCGTGGGCATTGCGGTGATGTCTGCACTGGGCGCATCGCACAGGGATGCTGCCGATTTGCGCTTTTCGCCCCTGCGCCCTACCGTGCAGCGCGAGGTGTTTGTGATGCAGCAGAGGGACCGAGCGCTGTCAGTGCCCGCGCGGGCATTGATAGAGGCGGTGGTTGCGGGAGCCAAAGGGGCACAGCTGCATCGCCTGGTGAAGCTGGAATGATGAAGGGATGACCCGATGTCTGCACGTGGCAATGACCGAGAAAAGTGCATTGGTTCTTGACGCCGGACGCTGGCGCAGGTGCAGGTGCAGGCGCCGCAGCACAACGCCCGCCTAGGAAAAGAACCGCTTCAACGCATCTTCAAATGCAGGCACATCCGCACCCACATGCGAAGTGTTGTACTCGGCCTTGAGCGATACCAGGCCCGGTAGGTTCTGAGAGGCGATCTGATTGAAAACAGGGATACCGATCAGTGGGTGGTTGCCGCCACTCGCACCCGCAAGGAACAAGGTCGCTGGCACAGCCTTTCCATCAATCTGCTTTTCAAACGCTAAGACCCCCGCCGGGCTGGTGTGCTCCCCCACGCTGCACTCTGTCGACAGGTAGTATGAAAAACTGGGGGACACACCTGCACGCGCCTCCAGTATCAACGCGGCCAGAACGAAGTACCCACCATGGGACAAGCCCGACAACGCCCTTCGTTTGCGATCAATCCGGTACTGGCTCTCAATGGTGGGCGCCAGTTCTTTCACCAGAAAGTCGAGGTACTTCGTTGCGCCGGGCATGAGAAAGTCAGTGCCCCTCCAGGCCGTTCCCCCAATGCCAACCAAAACAGCCTGGGTACCCCGGCGCTGCATGACCTCTTTGAACGTGTCAAAGCGCGAGCGATTGGCGCCCCCGTACGGAGCGTCCCCTTCGGTCGCGTAGATCACAGGCAAAACGGTCGTGCTGTTGGCGTACGACTCTGGCAAGAAAACCTGAATGGCGTACGTGTTGCCATTGGCAACCGACTTGATGGTGGAGTTGATCACCTGGCCTGATGCGGCGGGCCCTGCACCGTCGCCGGCCCCTCCGCCTCCGCAGGCGGTCAGGACGGCGGACGCCGCGCAAATGAGCGCACTTCTGCGCGCGTGCTGAAACTCCGTGCCCATGTGTGGTTCCTCCTGGTGCGCCATGGTGGCGGGTGAATGCGACACACCCCGGCCATCTTAGGGGCCCCGCGCGGCACACGGCTGCGTGGGCGACAGACAAATTCCTTAAGACCAAGTTAATCCAGCCGCTTCATGCTGCCAAGAACGAGGGCCCGGGAACAGAAGACGCTCGATTCCGGCTCGCGGAGCACACCTGAAGGGTCGGTCCGAATGCCGGACAGACACTGAAAAATGATCTTGGCCTTCACATATAAATGATTTATATGGTATATATGATTAAATTGACAGGCTACGACCTTGGCGGCAGATGAAAACAGGCCGTTGAAGGTCAAGTCCAACGCCCCTGCCATGACTGCCCGGGTTGGAGAGGATTCAAGGAATCCCGTCGAGACAAGACCATCCAGAAAGATGCCGACATGAAAAATCTGAAAATCTCGACCCGTCTGTACGGTGCATTTGCCACCCTGATATTGCTGCTGATGGGGCTTGCAGGGCTGGCTGCCCTCCAGCTCTCCACCATGCGGTCAGCCACCGTGGAAATTGCGGACAACTGGCTCCCCAGTGTGCGGGCAGCCAATGAGATGGACTCGCAGCTGTTGGTGGCACGCATGACCGTATTGGGTCATGTCATGAATACCGACGCGGCGGCGATGGAGGCGATTGACAAGAAGGTAGTGACCGACCGGCAGAAACTGGATCAGTCATTGAAGGCTTACGAGAAGCTCATCAGCGGGGACAACGAACGCAAGGCTTATGACCAGCTCGTGCAGCAATGGAAGCGGTACCGTGAGGTGGATGACCGCGTGCTTGCACTCTCGCGCAAGAACGAAAACGATCAGGCACGGAGTCTCGTGGAGGGTGAGTCCAAGAAGCTGTTTGATCTGACCATGGAGACGCTGGACCAGCTGGTAAAGATCAATAGCGACGGCTCGGAGGCATCCCGGGCAGAGTCGGAGGCAACCTATGCCAATGCACGCGCAACGCTGCTGCTGATCTCGACCCTTGCGATAGTGCTGGCCCTGGTGACAGCCCTCTTGCTGGTGCGCTCCATCACGCGCCCGTTGGCCCAAGCTGTGCAACTGGCAGAGCATGTGGCTGGTGGTGACCTCAGCACCACCATCCAGGTCACTAGTACGGATGAAACGGGCCAGCTCATGGCAGCGCTGGAGCGCATGCAGCAAAGCCTGGTGAACACCGTGAGCATGGTTCGGCAAAACTCTGAGAACGTGTCTACGGCCTCCTCAGAAATTGCCCAGGGCAACCACGATCTGAGCGCCCGCACGGAGCAACAGGCCAGCGCGCTGGAAGAAACGGCGGCGTCCATGGAAGAGCTGAACTCCACCGTCCGGCAAAACGCAGACAACGCACGCCAGGCCAACCAGCTGGCAATGAGCGCCTCTACGGTCGCAATACAAGGGGGCGAGGTGGTCGGTCAGGTCGTCGAGACCATGAAGGGCATCAACGACAGCAGCAAGAGAATTGCGGACATCATCAGCGTCATCGATGGCATTGCGTTCCAGACCAACATCCTGGCACTGAACGCAGCGGTGGAAGCAGCACGGGCCGGCGAACAGGGCCGCGGTTTTGCCGTGGTGGCCACCGAGGTGCGCAACTTGGCACAGCGCAGCGCAGAAGCGGCCAAAGAGATCAAAACGCTGATCGATGACAGCGTTTCGAGAGTGAGTCAGGGCACAACCCTGGTGGACCAAGCAGGCACGACGATGACGGAAGTGGTGAGCTCCATCAAGCGGGTGACGGACCTCATGGGTGAGATCAGCGCCGCCAGCCAAGAGCAAAGCCAGGGCGTGGCGCAGGTGGGCGAAGCTGTGACCCAAATGGACCAGGTCACCCAACAGAATGCCGCGTTGGTGGAAGAGATGGCAGCCGCGGCCAGCAGCTTGAACAATCAGGCTGCAGAACTTGTCAGTGCGGTCGCGTTCTTCAAATTGCCTGGAGGCCATGGAGCTTTGACGCGCACGCCTGGGCTATCGTTCGCAGCGCCTCGCCTTCAATAGGATTGCAACCTGCGCAATACGACCATCGTCGGGTGGGCTTGGCACGCCAAGACCGCTACCATCGGCCGTCGGCTTTGCCCTTTGCCGACACCCTCACTCTTGGCCCGCCTCGTGCGGGCTTTCTTTTGGAGCCCCGTCTTCAACGGCTGCATACAGCAAGCAGCCAAGCGCTCTATCTAGAGTGCCAGGCGTTGGAGGGACTGGCGGCGCGCAAGCCCCATGGGCCGCTGTTTAGCCTGACTGCCATCCCCCGCTACGAGCCTCGGAAACTCTCCTTCAGTGGAAATCCCGGCTTCCCTGCAGCGCCTGCCCCATGCGGCCCAGTAGGGGCGTCAGGTCCTTGAAGCGCTGGGCCACCAGGTGGCGCACCACCGCCGTGCTGCCGGGTGGGCCGGCGCTGCATTGCCACACCCCTTCCACCGCCAGCAGCTGTGACCGCAGCAGCGCATTGCGCCACACATCGACCAAGGCGGGCCAGACGATGACGTTGACGGGGCCGGTTTCGTCTTCCAGCGTGACGAACATGGTGCCCTTGGCGGTGCCGGGGCGCTGCCGCACCGTGACGATGCCGCAGGCGCGCACCTTGCGGCCGTGGGCGGCGTTGTGCAGTTGCAGGGCGGTTTGCAGGCGCCAGCGGGCCAGGCGGGGGCGCAGCAGGGCCAGGGGGTGGCGGCGCAACGTGAGGCCGGTGGCGGCATAGTCGAACAGGATTTCTTCGCCCTCGGGCGCCTCGGGCAGTTGCAGCGGGGCCTCGTGCACGGGCACGTCGCGCCACAGGGGCGGCGCGCTGTGCTGGGCGGCGGCGTCCCACATCTGCTGGCGCCGGTGGCCCGACAGGCTGGCCAGGGCGTCGGCGGCTGCCAGGGCTTGCAGGTCTTGCTGGCTCAGTTGGGCACGCAGGGCCAGGTCTTCGGTGGTGGCAAAGGCGGGGCCTGTGGCGCGTGCTTGCAGCAGGCGTTTGGCGGCGTCTGTGTGCAGGCTGCTGACCATCCGAAGGCCCAGGCGCACGGCGGACTGGGGCAGCGGCGGTGCGCCCAGGCCGCGTGCGGGGCGCAGGGGCTCGGGGTTGCCCTCCAGCGTGCAGTCGATGTCGCTCACGGTCACGTCGATGGGCAGCACGCGCACGCCGTGGCGGCGGGCGTCCTGCACCAGTTGCGAAGCGCTGTAAAAGCCCATGGGCAAAGAGTTGAGCAGCGCCGCCAAAAAGCACGCGGGCTCGTGGCACTTGAGCCAGCTGCTGGCATAGGCCAGCAGCGCAAAGCTGTGGGCGTGGCTTTCAGGAAAGCCGTATTCGCCAAAGCCCAGCATCTGCTGGAAGATGCGGTCGGCAAATTCGGCGGGATAGCCCCGGTCTTTCATGCCTTGTTTGAGAGGCTCTTCAAAGCGATGCACGCCGCCCTTGCGCTTCCAGGCGGCCATGGAGCGGCGCAGGTCGTCGGCCATGCCGGGGGTGAAGCCCGCCGCGATCATGGCGATCTGCATCACCTGCTCCTGGAAGATGGGCACGCCCAGCGTGCGCGCCAGGGCGTCCTCCAGCTCCGGCTTTTCGAGTTGCAGAGGCTCGCCCTTGCGCCGGCGCTCGCGCGCCTGCAGATACGGGTGCACCATGCCCCCCTGGATGGGGCCGGGGCGCACGATGGCGACCTCGACCACCAGGTCGTAGAACTCGCGCGGCTGCAGGCGGGGCAGCATGCTCATCTGGGCGCGGCTTTCGATCTGGAACACGCCCACGGTGTCGGCGGCGCAGATCATGTCGTAGGTGGCAGGGTCTTCGCGCGGGATTTCCTTGAGGCCCCAGTGCTCGCCGCGCAGGGCTGCGCGCAGGTTGAGGCAGCGGCGCAGCGCGCTGAGCATGCCCAGGGCCAGCACATCGACCTTGAGCAGGCCCATGTCATCCAGGTCGTCCTTGTCCCACTGGATGACGGAGCGGTCCTTCATGCTGGCGGGCTCCACCGGCACCAGCCGCGTGAGCTTGCCCTGGGTCAGCACAAAGCCGCCCACATGCTGGCTCAGGTGGCGCGGAAAATCCTTCAGGTCGGCAGCCAGCTCCAGCCACAGCCGGGCGATGTGCCGGTGCAGCGACACGCCCACCGCCTGGGCCAGCTCCTGCAGGCGGTCGGTGGCAAAGGTTTCGTCAAACCAGTGGTGGTCTTTGGCAAACGCATCGACCAGGGCGGGCGCCACGCCCAGGGCCTTGCCCACGTCGCGCAGGGCGCTGCGTGTGCGGTAGCAGGTGACCACGGCGGCGATGGCGGCGCGGTCGCGGCCGTATTTGTCGTAGATGTACTGGATGACCTCTTCGCGCCGGTCGTGTTCGAAGTCCACGTCGATGTCGGGCGGCTCGCTACGCTCCTTGCTGATGAAGCGCTCGAACAGCAGGTGGGACTGCTCGGGGGCCACCGCCGTGATACCCAGCACGTAGCAGACCACCGAGTTCGCCGCCGAGCCCCGGCCCTGGCACAGGATGCCCACGCTGCGCGCAAACCGCACGATGTCGTGCACGGTCAGGAAATACATCTCATACCCGCAGTGCGCGATCAGGTCGAGCTCTTTGCGGATCTGCGCCTGCACGCTCTCGGGCGCGCCCAGCGGGTAATGGCTTCGCACCCCCAGCTCTACCAGCCAGGCCAGTGCCTGGGCAGGTGTCATGCCCTCGGGCACGGTCTCCAGCGGGTAGCGGTACTGGATCTCACTCAGGCTGAAAGTGCAGCGCCCGGCCACGGTGAGCGTGGCCTCCAGCAATTCGGGCGGGTAAATGCCCGCCAGCCGCACGCGCTGGCGCAGGTGGCGCTCGGCGTTGGGCTGCAGCGCAAAGCCGCACTCGGCCACGGTGCAGCCGCGCTTCACGGCGGTGATCACATCCTGCAGCGGCTTGCGCGAGCGGGCGTGCATGTGCACGTCGCCCGCCGCCACCAGCGGCAGCTGCAGTGCAGCGCCCACGCGCTGCAGCGTGGCCAGCCACAGGCTGTCGTCGGCGGCCTGGTGCAATTCGACCGCCAGCCACACATGCGGAGCCTTTTGAGAGCCTAACTGGCCGGTAGCGCTAGTGATACATGCGCTGATTGCTACAAAATCAGAAGCATCAAAGCGCTGACGGCATGGTGCCAGCAGCAGCTCGCACCCCTGCAGCAAGTGCCAGGGGCTGTCCACACCCACGCGGTATCGCCCCTTGGGCGCAGCGGCACGGGCGGCGGTGATGAACTCGCACAGGTTGCCCCAGCCCTCGGCATCGCGTGCCAGTGCTACCAGCCGCAGGTCACCCCACAAAAACTCGCTGCCCACGATGAGGCGCAGGCCACATTCCTTGGCCGCCCCCCAGGCACGCACCACGCCGGCCACGGAGCATTCGTCCGTCAGCGCCAGCGCCTGGTAGCCGAGCTTGGCAGCACGCGTGACCAGCTCTTGCGGGTGCGATGCGCCGCGCTGAAAGCTGAAGTTGGACAGGCAGTGCAGCTCGGCATAGCCCGGCAGCTCGCCCGCGCCCGCTGCGGGGCCTGGCACCGCAGTGGCCTGTAGAGGATGTCGGTGCGTCAAACCCATGGACAACCACCCTGCCCGCTCACCCAAAGATTCCGTGCAAGAACCAGCGGTGTGGGCGAGCCACCGCTGGCGTGCCGTCCAGCGCAGGCGCCAGGCGCTCGCGAAACACCCACACCAGTCCCGCAACGTCGTTGTGGGCAACAAAGTAGTCGCGCAAGGCCAGGTCTGCGCAGGGGCGTGCTGGGTCCACCGTATCGTCGGTGGCAGACCACCAGCCCGCCTCCAACCGGTGGGGCCCGGCCAGCAGGCGCAACAGGCCGTGGTGGCAGGGGCGGTTGCCCTGCACGGCCAGCTGCCGGGGCGGGTTCAGCAGCCAGGTGGGCAGCAGGGGGGCATCCGGGACGATGCCCCGCGAAGCACCGTCCGCACGCGCGGACACAGGACCGGTGGGTGTCCGCGTGGCTGCATTGCGCGTCGCAGCCGAGGGCATGCCCAGCACTTCAGCAGCCGGTCGCCATTGCTGCATGCGTTCGGGCCGATGGTCGGCCAGCAGCACCGGGGCCACCACGTGGTTGGCCCCCAGGCGGGCAGACAGGCGCTCCAGCAGCTGGTGCAGGGCCTCGCCGGGGGTACCGGCCGGGTCGGTGCTGCCATGGCTTGTGGGGTCACGCCCGCCCACCTCCCCCGGGGGCAGCAGGCTGGCACTGCGGTGCGGCAACAGCGCCGATTCGAGCAGCCGCAGCGTGATCTGGTTGACCGGCGCGGCCAGCGTGGTGCGCGCCAGGTTTTCGGCCAGCAGGCGCCGCAGGTGCACCAGGTCGTGGGTGGCCTGGGCGGTGCGCACTTGCAGCGCCTGGGTGGGGGGCAGCGCCACGCCATCCAGGCGCCGCAGATCGTGGCGCCAGGCCAACTCCAGCGCCAGCACACCCTGCTGGCGCGCCTGCAGCCAAGCCTGCAGGGCCGTCAGGCTGCGGCTGGCGCTCCACAACAGTGCGTCGGCCGACGCGGCCAAGGCGGGCAGCTCGGTGGTCAACACAAACTGCTCGGGCAGTTGCAGCCAGGCATGGGCCTCGGGGGCATCGCCCAGGGCCTGGTCCAGCACTTGCAGCACGCCCGCCCCCAGGCGCCGCGCCACGCCCGCGCGCGGCAGCGCCCGCAGCGCCCCCCAGGTGCGGCACCCCATGCGCTCCAGGCTGGCCACATGGGGACGCAGCGCCGTCAGCGTGTGCAAAGGCAGGTTCTCTGCCCTGCCCTCCGGCGGGCAGATGCGCCCTGCCAATGCCATGCGCAGCCTGGCCTGAGCGACCAGAGCGGTGGGGCCTGTGCCCCACACAGTCGGTGCATGGGGCAAAGGAGCTGTGGTCGATCCAAAGGAATGGGCAGGCTCTTCAGCGCTGCGGACGGGTGGGGAGGCGACGCCCTCCCCTTCGCATCGGGCCGACGCATCGGCCCAGGCTTGCAGCACCAGTGACTGCAGCGCATCGCGCCCGCCCCACAGGCGTTCGGTGGTGGACACCTCCAGCAACACCGCCTCGCCATCAGCCAGCGCCACACGCGGCGTGAAGCGCAAGGCCCACCAGCCGGCGGCGGCGTTCAGCACTCCGGTATTTCTATCCGTGCCTGTACCCGCCAAGGCGGCGAGCTCATCGCACCAGGGCAATGGCAGGGCGATCCAGTGCATGCCTGCTCCCTTCTGGCCGGCCTCCGGGTCGGCCTCCGGGTCGGCCTCCTGGCTCGCATACGGACTCGCATACGGGCTGGACTGAAGGCACATGGCGCGCCAGCGAACCCGCCAAGGCCCCGGCCACACGTGCGACTGCGGCCTGGCGCCCCGCCACCTGGGCAATGGCAGCCTCTTGCGCAGCGCGGCGCCGCTCGGCCTGTGCCACCAGCACCTGCGCCAGTTGAGGGTGGCAGCCCGGCAGTTGGAGCGCCTGCGCCAGCGGAGGCCCTCGGCGCTTGAGGATCTGCACCTGCATGCCGGGGGCTGCTGCGGCATCCCCTGGCAAAGCCAGCCCCTGCACCTGCAGCCGCAATTGGGCCGGCGACGCCTGAGACACCCGCGATGCAGGCCCTGGGGCATCGACCGGACGAAACACCCACAACAATTGCTGCTGCTGGGCCGCCGCCAATTGCAACCGCCGCAAAGCGGCAGGCTGCGCCTGGGGCAGCCAGGCCATGACGGCCAGCACGCCCTGGCAGCGCAGCGCCTGCTCGGCCGCCCACAAGGCGACCATGGGCGAGTCGGCATGCACCACACACACCCGCTCTGCCCGCAACCCCTGCGACTGCAGGGCCGGGCCAAAAGGCTCGCACGGCGGCGCTACCAGCACCACGGCCCCGCTCTGCCGGGCCGTGGCCTGCACCAGTGCGGGCAGCACCAGTTGCCATTCGTGCAAGCCCGCCAGGGGCTGCAGCACTTCGCTCAGGGCCCCCACTGGCCAGCCGCCACCCGGCAGCTGGGCATCCAGCGCGGCATGGCCCGAAGGCAATACGTGCTGCGCGCTGGCCCCCAGCGCGTCGGCATGCCACACCCCAGGCACGGGGATGGGCAAATCGGACGCAACCCGCAAAGAGGGGCGTGGCGCAGGCATGGTAGTGGGAGAAGTTGAGGCAACACGAATACTGTAAATATAACCAGTATTTTGCCGAATGGGTGAACCTGGAAGCGAAGACCCACCAAGGACGTCGGTATGAGGAGGCCGACGCAGGCAAGGGCTTGTTCACACTATTTTTGCCAGTGCGAAGGCCTCCCTGCCACGCCAATCCAGGTGCGCGACGACGCCAAGGCCGGGGCCTTGGCGGGGTCAATCCGAAAGTCTGCTTACAGCGTACGCATCGCCCAGTCGCACCAGTCCGCCACCGCCGCATCAGCAGGCGTGGCACGGTCCGAGAGCTGGGGCCAGCGGCGGTGGCTGGCGTTCAGGATGCTTTGCAGTTGCCACAAGGCCTCGCGTCCCACCAGGGCGACCTCGGCCATGCCAATGGCGTCGCCTTGCAATTGCGCCAGCAACTCGCCCTGGTGCCGGGGGTGCGAGCCCGCTTCGATCAGGGCTTTTTGCAATGCCATGAGGCGGGAATCGGTAAACGCAAAGGCAGTGCCCGCAGAAGACTTGGCCGCCGTGTCCGGGGGCAAGGCCGCCTTGAGCTGGTCCCAATAGGCAAAGGCTTCGGCCAGCAATTCGATCTGGCGGGGCGCATCGTTACCCAGAGGCATCAAGGCCGATTCGCGGGCCACTTCCTCCTGCAGCAGCGGCAGGATGAACGCCACCAGTGCCGAAGGAAACTTGCGGTGATTGAGCCGCAGCACCAGCGACAGCCGCTGCGCGGGCATGTCGTCGTATTTCTCGTAGAAGGCGGCCACCACTTCGGCCAGTAGCAGGATGCGGCCCATGGGTGTGATGTCCGCCCCCAGCAAGGCGCGCGGATAGCCGCTGCCGTCCATGCGCTCATGGTGCTCCAGCACGGCCACTTCGGCAGCACGTGGATAGGCCTGCGTGTCGCGGATCATGAGCATGGCCGAGATGGGATGGGCCACCAGGTGCTTGCGCCCTACCCCCACCACCTTGTGGTCCGGGTCGTCCCAGGCCGGGTCCATGTGCAGCACCCCCAGGTCATGCAGCAGCGCAGCAGCCGCCACCGTGCTGCAATCGCGTTCGCTCAGCCCGCTTTTGACCGCCAGAAATACCGCCACGGTGGTCATCACCAGACTGTGCTGGAACAGCGTGGGCCGTTGGTCACGCATCACGGTGAGCTTGCAGGCCATGGCAGAAGGCAACGGCAGGGACCGCAGGGGCTCCAGCAACCGGGCACCTGAGCCCAAGGCCTCGGCCAGCATGGCGGGCAGGGTTTCCTGCTCGATCAGCGTCTGGCCCAGGGCCAGCAGTGATGGCACGTCCACCGGGTTTTCGATGGACAGATGGCGGTCAATGGGTTCGCGCAGCTTGTGCTGCACCAGGCGGTCGTACAGGCGGCTGTCGATGCGCGCGCCCTTCTCCACCAGCTTGATGCCGTTGTCGGTGTAGATGGCAGCACCTGCGACCACCGTACGCCGGTCGGCCATGTCGGTCAGCGCACGCAAGTAATGGGGACTGTCAGCGTCCTCGGCATCCGCTGAAAGAAGAATATCGGTCATGCAAGCAACACAAATCGTTACTTCGCACTATAGGGGGTTCTCTTGCGGGGCACTGACTCGCGTGACGCGATACAGACATGCAATCTTGATGCACATCAAGCAGCAGTCGCAGCTACCCGTGCTCGTTTATTGCCGCATGGCAGAGATCACACGTCCGGATTCCCATGACCAAGACCTGGCCCCGCCCGGGCTCACCGGGGTGACAAAGCCCCCTGTCACCCCAATGTCATTGTCCCAAATTGGCATCAGGGTTTTCATTCAACAATGTCGCCGGTAGCCTGCTTTTTGGTGATCCCGGACAGTCAGGCTTGGGTAAACCCTGAAAAGTTCCGCATTGATTGTTCACAATACTGGAACAGTTAGTTCGCGACCCGGTGGTTTTTCTCTGCACCCCACCGGCGTACAGTTCATCCCATCGATGAGCCGAACCCGCAAGGCGACTCACCGAACCCGGTCCCAGGCAGCTTTCTTT
>Ga0207976_100192_pt1 | contig 39014 bp, 31 predicted proteins | sample LakWasMe94_HOW11_2_FD_183916 | JGI IMG/M metagenome (GOLD analysis project Ga0207976, IMG submission 183916) | Freshwater sediment methanotrophic microbial communities from Lake Washington under simulated oxygen tension - Sediment Metagenome... | ecosystem: Environmental > Aquatic > Freshwater >...
CGGGCTGCTGATCGAGCGCCACGCGCGCTTCCCCCAGCGGGTGAACGCCGGCTACCTGCAGATCGTGGACCGCTCCCATGTGCGCCTGCGCGTGTTCGAGCGCGGCGCAGGCGAGACCCTGGCCTGTGGCACCGGCGCCTGCGCGGCAGTGGCCAGCGGCATCCGCCTGGGGCTGCTCGACCCCGAGGTGCAGGTGGACACGCGCGGCGGCCGCCTCACCATTGCGTGGAGCGGTGCCGACACCGATTCCGTTTTCATGACAGGCCCCGCCACCACGGTGTTCGAGGGCCAGATCGACATTCCCGACACGCTCGTATGACTACCCACATCCCACCGATCACCGAAGACGACATCGCCCAGTTCCTCACCAACACGCCCGGCTTCTTCGAGCGCCATGCCGAGGTGCTGGCCAGTGTGCAGATCACCAGCCCGCACGGCGCGCGTGCGGTGAGCCTGCAGGAGCGCCAGGCCGAGATGCTGCGCGAGAAGATCAAGGGTCTGGAGCATCGAATCATGGAAATGGTGCGCAACAGCACCGAAAACGCCGCCATTGCCCAGAAGGTGCACCAATGGACTGGCAGCCTGCTGCAGGTGCGCGACCCGTTCGACCTGCCCCAGGCCGTGGTCGATGGCGTGCGCACCCTCTTCGACGTGCCTCAGGCGGCGGTGCGTGTGTGGGAGGTGGCAGCGCCCTACATCGACGCCGACTTCACCCAGGGCGCGAGCGAGGACGCGCGGGCATTTGCGTCGTCGCTGACCATGCCGTTCTGCGGGCCCAACCTGGGTTTTGAGCCTGCGGGCTGGCTGGCGCAAGAGGCCGGTGAGCCGGCCCAGTCGCTGGCCCTGCTGCCGCTGCGCGCAGGCGCCATCGATAGCGCCACGCCTGCGTTTGGCCTGCTGGTGCTGGGGTCGCACGATCCACAGCGTTTTGATGCCACGATGGGCACCGACTTTTTGTCGCGCATGGCAGAGCTGGCGAGCGCAGCCCTTCTGCGGCTTCAGTAAGCAGTCGCAAGCCCAGCCGCCATTGCCAACCCAACGGCGTCTCAGCCACGGCCCCCATGCCTGAAACGCCCGCGGCACCCACCACGCTCGACCCCCATGTCCTGCGGTATCTGGAGCATGTGCGCGTCGAAAAGCGGCTGGCTGCGCGCACGCTCACGCTCTACACCCTCGACCTCGAAAAACTGGCGCAGTTTGCGGCCAGCGTGAATGTGCCGATGCTGCAGTTGCAAACCGCTCACATTCGCCGCTTCGTCGCGCAGATGCACAGCGGCGGCCGCAGCGGGCGGGGCATCGCGCTCATCCTGTCGGGCTGGCGCGGCTTTTTCATCTGGGCGGGGCGGCAGGGGCTGATCCCGCACAACCCGGTGCAGGACGTGCGTGCCCCCAAGGCGCCCAAGCCTTTGCCCAAGGCGCTGGGGGTGGACGACGCCGTGCGGCTGGCCGAGTTCGACAACACCGGCGCCGACCCCTGGCTCGAGGCGCGCGATGCAGCCATGGTGGAGCTGCTGTACGGCTGCGGCCTGCGCGTGGGCGAACTGGCGGGGCTCGATGCCAACCCCAACGCCGACACCCAGCGCCAGGGCCGTGGCTGGGTGGACCTGCAAGCGGGCGAGGCCCATGTGTTCGGCAAGGGCAGCAAGCGGCGCAGCGTGCCGGTGGGCGCGGCTGCCACAGCCGCGCTGCAGGCCTGGCTGCAGCTGCGGGCCACACCGTTTGGGGGCGAGGGCTCTGTGCGGCTGGACACCGCCCTGTTCGTGGGCCAGCGCGGCAAACGCCTTACCGCCCAGTCCATCTGGCTGCGCCTGCGCCAGCGCAGCCAGCAGGCGGGGCTGACCACGCCGGTGCACCCGCACATGCTGCGCCACGCGTTTGCCAGCCACCTGCTGCAAAGCAGTGGCGACCTGCGTGCGGTGCAGGAGCTGCTGGGGCACGCCAACATCACGACCACGCAGGTGTACACGCGGCTCGACTTTCAGCACCTGGCCAAGGTGTATGACGCGGCCCACCCGCGCGCGCGAAAGAAGTCCCCCTGAGTTGCCGTGCGGCGTCCCTCCAAAGGGCGGCGCGCCTGCTGGCCTGGCGGAACCAAGTGACAACCAGGCGCCTCCGAGCAACGTGGCGCCCGCTGTGGAGCGCCCTGGAGTTGTCCTCATGCTGCTGAAATGGATCCAATCGAACCGGTGGTTCATCGTGTTGCTGTTGTGCTTTGGCGTTTTTCGCACTGCCGTGGCCGACTGGAATCCCATCCCTTCGGGCTCGATGCGGCCCACGCTGCTGGAGGGGGACGTGGTGCTGGTCAATCGCCTGGCCTACGACCTCAAGCTGCCGCTCACGGACATGATCCTGGCGCACATCGATGATCCGCAGCGCGGCGATGTGGTCACCTTCTCGTCCCCGCTGGATGGCACCCGCCTGATCAAGCGCATTGCGGCCTTGCCCGGAGACACGGTGGAGATGCGCAACGAGGTGCTCTACATCAACGGCCAGGCGGCCGAATACGAGATGCCCGATTCTGTGCAGGAGCCGGTGCTGCCAGGTCACACGCTCACGGCCACGCGCTGGACAGAGCGCCTGCTGGGGCATGAGCGCCGTGTGCAGTGGCTGCAGGGCGTGACTGCGCGCAGCAGCTTCGATCCGGTGCAGGTGCCCGAGGGCGAATACCTGGTGCTGGGTGACAACCGGGACAACAGTGCCGACTCGCGCTACATCGGCCTGGTGCCACGCCATCTGCTCATCGGGCAGGCGCACCGCGTGCTGCTGTCGGCCGATGTGCTGGGCCACTGGGCGCCGCGCCTGGAGCGCTTTGGCAAGGCGCTGTAGTCCCTCCAGTTCATCAGGGGCGCGGCCTGCACGCCTGGCCGCGCTGCTCAGACGGCTGCCATCGGCGGATGGGCGTGACCGAGCGAGGGGCGGCGTACGGGCCGGTGCTGCGCGACAGCAAGTGGCTCATGGACGTGGACGAGGGCTTGGACCGCAGGCAGCTTGAAGGTGGCAACCGTGTCGACCAGTTCGCCCGCCTGCTGGTTCAGGCTGGCAGCGGCTGCGGCCATTTCTTCCACCAGTGCGGCGTTTTGCTGTGTGGCCTGGTCCATCTGCGTTACCGCTTCGTTGATCTGGTCCACCCCCTGGCTCTGTTCGGTGCTGGCGGCAGTGATATCGCCCATGATGTCGGTGACACGGCGGATGGAGGCAACGACCTCACTCATGGTTTGACCGGCGCGGTCCACCAGGGCAGACCCGGCTTCCACGCGCTCCACGCTGGTTCCGATCAGGCCCTTGATCTCGCGGGAGGCCTCGGCCGAGCGGCTCGCCAGCACGCGCACCTCGGTGGCCACCACGGCAAAGCCCCGGCCCTGGTCGCCGGCGCGGGCGGCCTCCACCGCCGCGTTCAGCGCCAGGATATTGGTCTGGAACGCGATGGAGTCGATGACCCCGATGATCTCGGAGATCTTGTTGCTGCTGTCGTTGATGTCCTTCATGGTGCGCACCACGTCAGCCACCACCTCGCCACCCTGCACTGCAATCGAGGTGGCGGTCTGGGCCAGCTGGTTGGCCTGGCGGGAGTTCTCGGCGTTCTGGCGCACAGTGGCGTTGAGCTGCTCCATGGAGGCGGCTGTCTCTTCGAGCGCACTGGCTTGCTCTTCGGTGCGCGAAGACAGGTCGTTGTTGCCCTGTGCGATTTGTTCCGAAGCGCTGGCTACGTTGATGGAGCTCTGGTGCACCATGGCTACCATGGTGGCAAGGCTGTCCTGCATGCGCTTGAGTTGCGCCATCAGGCTGGAGGTGTCGCCGGGCCTGAGGTCAATGGCCACGGTCAGGTCGCCGTGCGCCACGCTGCGCGCCAGTGCGGCAGCAGTGCCCGGCTCGGTGCCCAACTGGCCCACGATGCTGCGGGTCACGAGGTAGCCAAAGCCCAGGGCGAATAGCACACCACTGGCAATAGCCAGCGCCACGAACCATCGCGTATTGGCATAGGACTCGACCGCTTGGTCATACTCCTTGCGCGCGGTGTCCAGTTGCACCTGCACCAGAGCGCCCAGCACGTCTTGCAGCGGATCGAGTGCGGGGTACATCTCTCGTGCTGCATAGTCGGTCAGGCCCGGCAGGTCCTTGTTACCGATCAGGTTTTCCAGCGCTTGGACGGCGCCATCGGCTTTGGGCTGCAGCTCTTTGAATTGGGCTGCCAAGCGCACTTCGTCGGCCACCAGCTCGGTCGCCAGATAGGCGTTCCAGTTGTCACTGATGTCCTTCTTGGCTCTGGCGATCGAATCCAACCCTTGCTGCGGGGTGAGCGCGCCGTCGCGCACCTTGTGTGCGGTATCCACTACGTTCACGGCGTACGCGTCTGACACCAGCTTGATCTGTTTGAGTGGCACCACGCGGTCCTGGTACACGGTATTGAGCCCCGCGTTGGCGCGCTGCATGCCAGTGAGGCCTGCGCTGCCGATCACAACGGTCAGCACGCAAAGTACGGCCAGCAGCAGAGACAGGCGGGTAGAAATCTTCAGGTCATTGAAGTTCATGATTAGCAGTTCCTTGTGGGTGATGCAGCCGCTCAGTGGCTGGTGGCAGGTGTATCACTCGCTACCGATTTGGCAAGAAATTTCTCGATATCGAGCAGGATCAGCATGCGCGGGCCGACCGAGCCGATGGCCAGCAGGTGTTCGGGCTTGACGTTGCCGCGCAGGGCGGGCACGGGGCGCAGCTGTTCGCGCTCCAGCGTGAGCACGTCGGACACGCCGTCCACCACCACACCCACCGTCCGCTGGCCGATGTGCAGCACGATCACCACCTTCAGGTGGTCGTACTGCACGGCGGTCTGGCCCAGCTTCAGGCGCAGGTCGAGGATGGGCACGATCACGCCGCGCAGGTTCATCACGCCCAAAAGCTCACCGGTCGCGTTGGCGATGGTGGTGGGCTTCTCGTACGACCGGATCTCCTGCACGCGCAGGATGTCCACCCCGTATTCCTCGTTGCCTATCTTGAAGGCCAGAAATTCACGAAGGTCGGTCATCACGGCCTGGGCCGTGCCGGGCGCGGGGGCCAGGCGGGTGATGCTGGGGCGTGTGGCAGAGGTGGTCATCGGATTGGTTGTGATAAAAATGATAATTTCCGCAATTTTATCGATTGCAAATCATATTTGTCAAATATGCGATTTCAATGCGGCAGATCGGCTGCGTTCCTGCCGGGCTGGGAAGGGCTGGCTGGGCCTGCCTGATGGGGGTGTGACCAGGGGCGTGGGTAGCTTTTGCGCGCAGTTTTCCATCGGCGGGTGGCTCACCCGTGCCCGCCAGCACGCACAATCCGGGTCATGAAAACCCTTCGACTCCGCGCGGGCAAAGAGCGCTCGCTGTTGCGCCGCCATCCCTGGATCTTTGAATCGGCCATCGCCAAGGGCGGCGGCGACAGCGGCGAGACCGTGCGCGTGGAATCGCACGAAGGCCAGTTTTTGGCCTGGGCTGCGTACAGCCCCAGCTCGCGCATCCGTGCCCGGGTGTGGAGCTTTGATGAGGCACAACGCATTGATGCTCCGTTTTTTATAGCTGCTTGCGCACGTTCCATCATCGCCAGGGCACGTTTTGACGTGCAAAGCGATGGCGTACGCCTGGTGCATGGCGAGTCCGACGGCCTGCCCGGGCTCATCGTGGACCGCTATGGCGATACGCTGGTGGCGCAGTTCACCAGCGCAGGCACCGAGCGCTGGAAGGGCGTGATTGCCGATGCGCTGCTGCGCGAAACGGGGCTGACCAAGCTCTACGAGCGCTCGGATGCCAGCGTGCGTTCGCTGGAGGGCCTGGAGCCCGCCACCGGCTGGCTGCGCGGTGGGCCCACGGGTGCGGCAGGTGATGGCGAGGGGCCGCCGCTCGAACTCACGATCCGTGAACACCAGTGGCGTCTGACGCTCAACATCGCTGAGGGCCACAAAACCGGCTTCTATCTGGACCAGCGCGACAGCCGCCAGCGGTTTGCCGACTACACCCAGCGCCTGGGCTTCAAGCATGTGCTCAACTGCTTTTGCTACACCGGTGGCTTCAGCGTGGCGGCACTGGCGGGCATGCGTGCAGCGGGCACTGTGGCCGACGGGCACGTGACCTCCATCGATTCCTCGGGCCCGGCCCTGGAGCGCGCCCGCGCCCATGTGGCGCTCAACGGGTTTGATCCGAACCGGGCCACCTTCCTCGATGCCGACGTGAATGCCTCGCTGCGCCAGTTCCTCAAGGAAGGCCAGCGCTTTGACGCCATCATCCTGGACCCGCCCAAGTTCGCCCCCACGGCGGCCCACGCCGAGCGGGCCGCGCGCGCCTACAAGGACATCAACCGGCTGGCGCTGCAGTTGCTGTCGCCCGGCGGGGTGCTGTTCACCTTCTCGTGCTCGGGCGGCATCAGCGCCGACCTGTTCCACAAGATCGTGGCCTCGGCTGGCGCCGATGCAGGGGTGGACGGCTACATCCTGGAGCGCCTGGGCGGCGCGCCCGACCATCCGATGACGCTGGAGTTTCCGGAGGGCGAGTACCTCAAGGGGCTGGTGGTGATGCGCAAGGGGTGAGCTTTCCGGTGCCAGCAGGGGCTTGACAGCCTCGGTACACTGAAAAAGATGCCCCTGGGTGGGGCACTGCGCCGCGCAGCGCAAGTATTTGATTCCCTTGAAAGACAGATTTATGGCACTGATCCCCGTCACCATCCTCACCGGCTTCCTGGGCTCGGGCAAAACGACGTTGCTCAAGCGCCTCTTGAGCGAAGCCCATGGCCAGAAGATCGCCGTGATCGAGAACGAATTCGGCGAAGAAAACATCGACAACGACATCCTGGTGACCGAGTCCAAGGAGCAGATCGTGCAGATGAGCAATGGCTGCATCTGCTGCACCATCCGCGAAGACCTGCGCGAGACGCTGCAACTGCTGGCGGCCAAGAAGCGCAAGGGCTTGCTCGACTTTGACCGCATCGTGATCGAGACCACCGGCGTGGCCGACCCGGGCCCCGTGGCACAGACCTTCTTCATGGACGAAGAGATCGCCGAAACCTACCTCATCGACTCGATCATCACGCTGGTGGACGCCAAGCATGCGCCACAGCAGCTCAACGACCGGCAGGAGGCGCGCCGCCAGGTGGGGTTTGCGGACCAGATCTTCCTGTCCAAGATCGACCTGGTGTCCAAGGACGAGACCGACGCGCTGATCCATCGCCTGAAGCACATGAACCCGCGCGCGCCCATCAAGGCCGTGCATTTTGGCGAAGTGCCGCTCAAGGAGGTGCTGGACCTGCGCGGCTTCAACCTCAATGCGAAGCTGGACATCGACCCGGACTTCCTCAAGGAAGAAGGGGATGGGCATGGCCACCACGACCATGACCACGAACATGGCAAGCACTGCAGCCACCCCTCCCACCAGCATGAGCACGGCCATGGCCATCATCATCACCACGATGACGATGTGAAGAGTTTTGTGTACCGATCGGACCGCCCGTTCGATCCGGCCAAGCTCGAAGACTTCCTTGGCGCCATCGTCAATATTTACGGCCCGCGCATGCTGCGCTACAAAGGGGTGCTGAATATGAAGGGCACTGAACGCAAGGTCATATTCCAGGGCGTGCACCAGCTCATGGGCAGCGACCTGGGCCCCCAGTGGGCCGAGGGCGAGGCGCGTACCAGCAAGATGGTCTTTATTGGCATTGACCTGCCCAAGGACATCTTCCTGCAGGGGCTGGAGCAAAGCCTGGTCTGACCTGTTCGCCGGTTCCGAGGGGGCAATGGAGCCCGATTTGTGTTGTATCTGCAACGTTTCCGTTTGCGTCAGCCCAGGTCGATACAATCGCGCCCCGGCAAGAACCTGTGAACAGGTTCTAGACCCCGGAAGGCTTGCCACACGCCCTTGGCTGCGAATGCAGCTGGGGCCCGCCCGTACTGCGAGGAGACCAGGAAGTGAAAGCCGACACCAGCAAATCCAAGGGGGCCACCAAGGCAACCCCTGCCGCGGCGAAAAGCGCCGCCGCCCCAGCGGCACCCAAAGTTGCTGCGAAGGCCACTGCCAAGGCTGCTGCGGCACCCAAGGTGGTCGCGCCCCCGGCCGTGGCGGCACCCGCTCCGGCGCCCGCACTGCAAGCGGGCTCGCAGGTACCCGTGCGCACAACCCGGCCTTCTTCCCGATTGGCCCAATTGACCGTACCATCCATGGCACAGACGGTGGCTTCGACAGCTGCCAAAGCCAGTTATCAACACACCATGCCCACGACCGCGCAAGCGCAGCCTACTTACACGGCTGCCAAAAAAGACCCCAAGCTGGCGAACAACTGGAAAACCAAGTCCGTCGCCGAGCTGACCGACGCTGAAGTCATGGCCATGCCCGACAGCGAGTACATGAACGAAAAGCAGATGGCGTTTTTCCGCCTCAAGCTCGTTCAGCTCAAGCAGGACATCCACAACAGTGCCGGCGAAACCACTGAGCATCTGCGTGAGGACACCGTGGTGGTGCCCGACCCGGCCGACCGCGCCACCATCGAAGAAGAGCACGCACTGGAGTTGCGCACCCGCGACCGCGAGCGCAAGTTGCTCAAGAAGATCGAACAATCTATTGCCCGCATTGATGCGGGTGACTACGGCTACTGCGACGAAACCGGTGAGCCCATTGGTGTGGGCCGCCTGATCGCACGCCCCACCGCCACGCTGTCGCTCGAAGCGCAGCAACGCCGCGAACTCAAGCAGAAGATGTTTGGGGATTGAGCAGGCCCCCGCCTGTTGATCAACGCGCGCACTCTGCACCCTGAGCCATGAGCAAGGAAGAATCCACCCCTGGCGGCCTGCTATCGAAGGTGGTGCGGTTCGTGAAGAATCCGACCGTCAACTGGACGGAGCTGGACTCCCTCCAGGACGACCGGGAAAGCCAGTACAGCAAGCAGATGCTCAAGGAGATGATCGAGCGCAAGCGCCGCAACGATTTTGTGCGGCGCCGCGAGTTCGATCAGCTGCGCAAGCTGCGCCAGCGCGAGGTCTTGCACGGGCAGCGGGTGGAAGATGCCGCAGGGCGCCCCTCGTTTTTCCAGAGCAGCATGGCATCGCCCGACGAGCGGGCCGTGACGCTCAAGAAGATCGACGAGATCGAAGCGCAGATGTCCCAGCAGTGGTGGAAGAGCAAGCAGGGCGCCGACGCACCCACCCAACCAGGGGTGATGCCGGATTCCAGCACGGAGGCGTCTGCGGAAGAGCAAGCCCGTGCCTATGCGCCCACGGTGCCCGGGAGCCTGTCTGCCCCGCTGGATACCAAACCCGCCGTTCAGCCTCTGTTCGCTGATGACAGCATGGCCATTGGCCGCTTTGGTGGCACGGACGCCACCATGCTGCCCGGCAGCACCCCACACGTCGAAGCATCCTTCAGCCCTGCGGCTCCCACGGCTGCGCCCGCGCCCGCATTCGAACCGGAGGAATTCGTGCACGAACCCGATCTTGAAGAAGCCGCCATCCGGTTTGCCAATGGTGACCATGCAGGGGCCGAGTCTGGCCTGCTGGAGGTGCTGGCCCAGCACCAGCAGGACGATCCAGCGCAGCAGCTGGAAATCTGGATGACGCTGTTCGACCTTTACCGGGCCACCGGGCAGCACGACCGTTTTGACACCCTGGCCATCGACTTTGCCGCGCAATATGGCCGCTCGGCGCCGCTGTGGTTTTCCATCCCGGCGCAACTGGGCCTGGCCGTTGAAGTGGCTCCCGCTGCCGAGCCTGCCGCCGCCATGCGCCGTGATTTCAGCTGGAACGCTCCGCCCACCGTGGCGGTTTCTTCGGTGGCCGCACTGCAGGCCTCGCTGGCCCGTGCGGCGTCCCCCTGGACGCTGTCCTGGTCACGCCTTGCTTCGATTGACGAGGCGGCAGTGCCCCTGTTGGCTGACCAGTTCAGCCTGTGGGCCGACCGCGATGTCCAGATCGTGTTTTCGGGGGTTGAAAAGCTCCATGCCCTGCTCGATGCCAAGACCCAGTCGGGCGACCGCTCGAACAGCCCCGAGTGGTGGCGTTTGCGCATGGCAGCCATGCGCCTCATGGGCAAGCCCGACGAGTTTGAACTGGTGGCGCTCGACTACTGCGTGACCTACGAAGTCTCTCCGCCCTCCTGGGTGTCGCCACGTTGCGGATACTCGGACAACGAGGGTGTGTCTTCGGGCTCTGCGCCTCTGGCCGCCGACAGCGACTTCATGGCGTCCGATCTCGGTGAGTCGTCGGTCCCCGCTCCCTTGGAGACCGGGCCCGTCGCACAGCTCAGCGGCCATATCGACGGCGATGCCACGCCCCTGCTGCAGCCGTTCGAGGCACACTTCAAGCCCGGCGTGCCGCTGACCATTGCCTGCGACAAGCTGATCCGGGTGGACTTTGCTGCTGCAGGCTCCGTGCTCAACTGGGCGGCTGAGCAACAGGGCCACGGCCATGTGATCCAGTTCCACAACCTGCAGCGGCTGGTGGCGATCTTCTTCAACGTGATCGGAATCAACGAGCACGCCTGGGTGGTCCCCCGGAAGAACTAGCCGCACCGCTCCTGGGGTGGGGCTGTTCCGGTCCAGATCCCAGTCTTGCGGGCGTTGGGGAATCGCGTGTCGCGTGGTTGGCCAGGCTGCGTGTGCGGCATCCGTCCCGAGGTCGGCTTGCAAAATGCCCGGTGATCCCCATCTGCCGCAGCTATGGATTCATCTCAAGACAACCATCCGGTGTTCCACGGCACCACCATCCTCAGTGTGCGTCGCCAGACGCCTTCCGGCATCCAGGTCGCCATCGGCGGCGATGGGCAGGTCACTCTGGGCAACATCGTGGTCAAGGGCACGGCGCGCAAGGTGCGCAAGCTCTACCACGGCAAGGTGCTGGCGGGCTTTGCGGGCGCCACGGCCGATGCGTTCACGCTGTTCGAGCGCTTCGAGGCGAAGCTGGAAAAGCACCAGGGCCACCTGACGCGCGCTGCCATCGAACTCACCAAGGACTGGCGTACCGACCGGGTCTTGCGCCGCCTCGAAGCCATGCTGGCCGTGGCCGACGCCAGTGCGTCGCTCATCATCACCGGCAATGGCGACGTGCTGGAACCTGAGCAAGGCATCGTGGCGATTGGCTCGGGGGGCGCTTATGCGCACTCGGCGGCCAAGGCGCTGCTGGTGAATACCGAGTTGTCTGCCCAAGAGATCGTGAAAAAGTCGCTCGAAATTGCGGGCGAACTCTGCATCTACACCAACATGAACCACACCATCGAGACGCTCTGAGCGTGCGACGGTGGAACAGGCCCCGCGCTGGCCTCACGGTCAGCGCATCGAGGGCTGAATGCTCTGTTTTTTATAGCTGCTGGCGCTTGATTCACCAGCGCTTCAGCCCTATTTGATACCAGGAAGACCTGTATGTCGTCCATGACCCCCCAGGAAATCGTCTCCGAGCTGGACCACCACATCGTGGGTCAGGCCAGCGCCAAGCGTGCCGTGGCCATCGCTCTGCGTAATCGCTGGCGCCGCCAGCAGGTGGAAGGCAGCCTGCGCCAGGAGATCACGCCCAAGAACATCCTCATGATCGGCCCCACCGGCGTGGGCAAGACCGAGATTGCACGCCGCCTTGCAAGACTCGCCGATGCGCCCTTCATCAAGGTCGAGGCCACCAAGTTCACCGAGGTGGGCTACGTTGGCAAGGACGTGGATTCCATCATCCGCGACCTGGCCGAGATGGCGGTGAAGCAAACGCGCGAGGCCGAGATGAAGAAGGTGCGCACCCGCGCCGAAGATGCCGCCGAGGAACGCATCCTGGACGTGCTGATCCCCCCGGCCCGCGCAGCGGCAGGCAGCGAACCCGCCGCTGACAACACGGCCCGCCAAGTCTTTCGCAAGAAGCTGCGCGAAGGTGCACTGGATGACAAGGAGATCGAGATCGACGTGGCCGAAGGCCGTCCCCAGCTCGAAATCATGGGCCCCCAGGGCATGGAAGAGATGACCGAGCAGCTGCGTGGCATGTTCAGCCAGCTGGGGCAGGACAAGCGCAAGACCCGCAAGCTCAAGATCGCCGAGGCCCTGAAGCTCATCGCCGATGAAGAGGCGGCCAAGCTGGTCAACGAAGAGGACATCAAGACCCGCGCCGTGGCCAGCGCCGAGCAAAACGGTATCGTCTTCATCGATGAGATCGACAAGGTGGCCGCGCGGCAGGAAAGTAGTGGCGCCGACGTATCGCGCCAGGGCGTGCAGCGCGACCTGCTGCCGCTGGTGGAGGGCACCACGGTGTCCACCAAGTACGGCATGATCAAGACGGACCACATCCTGTTCATCGCCTCGGGGGCGTTCCACCTGTCCAAACCGAGCGACCTGATCCCGGAGCTGCAGGGGCGGTTCCCCATCCGGGTGGAGCTGGAATCGCTGTCGGTCAAGGATTTCGAAGCCATCCTCACGCAGACCCACGCATCACTGGTCAAGCAGTACCAGGCCCTGCTCGCCACCGAGGGTGTCACGCTCGAATTTGCTCCCGAGGGCATCACGCGCCTGGCGCACATCGCCTTTGAGGTGAACGAGCGCACCGAAAACATTGGTGCGCGCCGCCTGTCCACGGTGATGGAGCGCCTGCTGGACGAGGTGAGCTTTGACGCCACCCGCCTGGCCGGCCAGGCCATCACCGTCGACGCCGCCTACGTCGATACCCGCCTGCAGACCCTGAGCCAGGACGAGGACCTGTCGCGCTACATCCTGTGACCACTCGGTCAACCCTTGAGAGGTCACTTTCATAGGCCTCTCTAAGTGCTTCTTTTTCAACGACTTTTGGCGTTCTGGTGTCTGAAAAAACGCATCTAAGTCATTGATTTCATTGAAAAGTTTGTGGGACAACCCCCTTGTTCGGTGTGCTTTTCCTGCTACAGTGCAAAAAAGTGCAATTAAGTGGTGAAAAGTGCCCTCAAGGTCCATTTCTGGACCTGCGAGGCGCAAAACCGAACTGGGAATCTGTCCGTGTTTCAAGGTGCCTCGTCGCTGAGTCTCGATGCGAAGGGTCGGCTGTCCGTGCCGACCCGGCATCGTGACGTCCTCGCGGCCACGGCATCGGGCCAGCTCACCATCACCAAGCACCCGCACGGCTGCCTCATGGTCTTTCCCCGCCCTGAATGGGAGAAGTTCCGTGAGCGCATCGCCCAGCTGCCCATGTCCGCCCAGTGGTGGAAGCGCATCTTCCTGGGCAATGCCATGGATGTGGACATGGACGCCACCGGCCGTGTGCTGATCTCCCCCGAGCTGCGCGAAGCCGCCGGTATTTCCAAAGACACCATGCTGCTGGGCATGGGCAACCATTTCGAACTCTGGGACAAGGCCACCTACGACGAGCAGGAAGCCAAGGCCATGCAGGGTGAGATGCCGGATGTCTTCAAGGACTTCTCCTTTTAAGGCGCGCTGTGACATCCCCCTTGCAACACACCACCGTCCTGCTGAATGAGGCCGTGGACTCTCTGCTGGGCGGCGCAGGCCCGGAGCCTTCCGGCACCTGGATCGATGCGACCTTCGGGCGCGGCGGGCACTCCCGCCTCATCCTGCTCCGGCTGGGCCCCCAGGGGCGCCTGGTGGCCTTTGACAAGGACCCCGAAGCCATCGCCGAAGCAACGCGCATCACCGATGCGCGTTTTTCCATTCGGCACGAAGGTTTTCGCCATCTGGCCGACCTGCCGCCTGCCAGTGCTGCGGGCGTGCTGATGGACCTGGGCGTGAGCTCGCCCCAGATCGACAGCCCCGAGCGGGGCTTCAGTTTCCGTTTTGACGGTCCGCTGGACATGCGCATGGATACCACGCGCGGCGAAAGCGTGGCCGATTGGTTGGCCACGGCCGAAGTCGGTCAGATTGCGGAGGTGATACGTGACTACGGTGAAGAACGGTTTGCTGGCCCCATTGCAAAGGCGATTGTTGCTCGGCGCGAAGAACGGGGTCCTCTTGCAACCACCGCAGAACTGGCCGACCTCGTGGCTGGCGCGGTCAAAACCCGCGAGCCGGGCCAGAACCCTGCAACGCGCACATTTCAAGCTCTTCGGATTTTCATCAACGCCGAGCTTGAAGAGCTGCAACAGGCGCTAGAGGCCAGCCTCTCGGTGCTGCAGCCTGGTGGGCGGCTGGTGGTCATCAGCTTCCATTCGCTCGAAGACCGCATCGTCAAGCAGTTCATCGCCAAACATTCCAAGGAGGTCTACGACCGCCGCGCACCGTTTGCTGCGCCGCAGGCCATGAAGCTCATCGCGCTCGACCGCATCAAGCCCAGTGCGGCCGAGGTCGAGGCCAATCCCCGCTCGCGCAGCGCCATCATGCGCGTGGCCGAGCGCACGGCGGTAGTCTGACATGACGCGGCTCAACGTGGTCCTGTTGCTGGCGGTGCTGGCCAGTGCGATCTATCTGGTGCACACCCAGTACGAATCGCGCCGCCTGTTCACCGAGCTGGACCGCGCCGTGGCCGAGGCCCGCCGTCTGGAGACGGAGCACCAGCGCCTGCAGGTGGAAAAGCGCGCCCAGGCCACGCCGCTGCGGGTGGAGAAGATCGCGCGCGCGCAGCTGAACATGCGCACCGCCACCCCAGCGATCACCCAGTACGTGTCTGACCCGCAAGGCGTCGCAACAGCCACTGCAGCGGCAGCGGCAGCCGCCGCTTCGCAACCTGCCGGGGTGCAGCCATGAGCCGCAGCGTGCTCTACACATCCAGCCCTTTGCTGGCCAGCAAGACGCCGGTCTGGCGCAGCAAGTTCATCGTGGCGGTGATTGGGCTGGGCTTTCTGGGGCTGGCTGGGCGGGCGGCCTATGTGCAGGTGTTTGGCAACGCGTTCTTCCAGCGTCAGGGCGAGGTGCGTTTTGCGCGCACGCTGGAGCTGCCTGCCAACCGCGGCAAGATCGTGGACCGCAATGGCCTGATCCTAGCGTCCAGCGTGCCGGCTGCCAGCATCTGGGCGATCCCCGAAGACGTGGACCAGGACAAGCCCGAGGTTCGCGCCAAGCTCAAGCAGCTGGCCAAGCTGCTGGACATGCCGCAGGCCGACCTGCTGAAAAAACTGGCGGATGAGGACAAGACCTTCGTCTGGATCAAGCGTCAGCTTGACTGGGACGTGGGCCAGCAGATCGCCGCCCTGGACATCAAGGGCATCTACCAGCGCAAGGAATACAAGCGCCAGTATCCCGAGGGCGAGGCTGCCGCACACGTGGTGGGCTTCACCAACGTGGAAGACCACGGCCAGGAAGGCATGGAGCTGGCCTTCGACAAGGAGCTGGCAGGCAAGCCCGGTTCGCGCCGCGTGATCAAGGACCGATTGGGCCGTGTGGTCGAAAGCGTGGGCGAAACCGTGCCCCCGGTCGACGGCAAGGACATGCAGTTGTCCATCGACAGCAAGGTGCAGTTCTTTGCGTACCAGAAGCTGCGCGACCAGGTCGCCGCGCACAAGGCCAAGGCGGGCAGCGTGGTGGTGCTCGATGCCCACACGGGCGAGCTGCTGGCGCTGGCCAACTACCCGAGCTACGTGCCCGACAAGCGCCAGAACCTGACTGGCGAGCAGCTGCGCAACCGTGCGCTGACCGACGTGTTCGAGCCCGGCTCGACCATGAAGCCGTTCACCATCGGCCTGGCGCTGGAGACCGGGCGCGTGCGCCCCGAGACCGTGGTGGATACCAACCCCGGACGCATCACCATCACAGGCTCCACGATCTCGGACACGCACAACTACGGCGTGCTCACGGTCGAAGGCGTGATCCAGAAGTCCAGCAACGTGGGTACCACCAAGCTGGCCATGCAGATGCCCGCGCGCGAGATGTGGGAGACCTTCTCGGCCGCCGGTTTTGGTCAGAAGCCCCAATTGCACTTCCCGGGCGTGGTGACGGGCCGCCTGCGCCCCTACAAGAGCTGGCGCCCTGTGGAGCAGGCCACCATGTCGTACGGCTACGGCCTCTCGGCCAGCCTGTTCCAGATGGCGCGGTCGTACACCGTGTTTGCGAATGGCGGTCGGGTGATTCCCGCCACCATGCTCAAGACGGCCGAGCCCGCCGTGGGCGTGCCTGTTTTTTCCGAGCGCACGGCCGACCAGGTGCGCAAGATGCTGCAGATGGCCGCAGGCCCCGGCGGCACGGGCCAGAAGGCGCAGACCGTGGGCTACTCCGTGGGCGGCAAGTCGGGCACGGCACGCAAGCAGGTGGGCAAGAACTACGCCTCGGGCAAGTACCGCGCGTGGTTCACCGGCATGGCACCCATCGACAAGCCCCGCATCATCGTGGCCGTGATGATCGACGAGCCCAGCAACGGCGTGTTCTACGGCGGTGCCGTGGCCGCGCCGGTTTTCAGCGAGGTGGTGCAGCAGACCCTGCGCATGATGGGCGTGCAGCCCGACATGGCCGTCAAGCCGCAGATCGTGGCCAATGCCGTGGAGGAGTCGCTGTGATGCAAGCGCCGCTCCACACCCTCCAGACTGCCAGCGACGCGGTGCAATGGCTGCGCACGCGCGTCACCGGCGCACTGCACACCGACAGCCGCCAGATCACGCCCGGCGACGGCTTTATTGCCTGGCCCGGTGCCGCCACAGACGGCCGCGCGCATGTGGCCGACGCCATGGTGCGTGGCGCCACGGCCTGCCTCGTCGAACAGGCGGGGGTCGAGGCCTTCGCTTTTGCGGGCGACCACATGGCGGCGCTGCAAGGTCTCAAGGCCGCCACAGGGCCCATCGCCGCCGAATGGTTTGCACAACCCACGCAGCAGCTGAAGGTGCTGGCGGTGACGGGAACCAACGGCAAGACCAGCACGGCGTGGTGGCTCGCAGGTGCTCTGAATGTGCTATCGAATGAGGCGCAATCAGGGCAAGATCAATGTGCGCTGGTGGGTACTTTGGGCATGGGACTGCCACCCGCGCTCACCTCCACCGGCATGACCACGCCCGACCCGGTGCGGTTGCAGCGCGCGTTTGCCCAGTTTGTGGCGCAAGGCCTCGGTGCCTGCGCCATCGAGGCTTCGTCGATTGGATTGGCCGAGGCCCGGCTCGACGGCACGCACATCCACGCGGCCATCTTCACCAACTTCACGCAAGACCACCTGGACTACCACGGCAGCATGGCCGATTACTGGCTGGCCAAGCGGGCGCTGTTCGACTGGCCGGGCCTGCAGGCCGCCATCATCAATGTGGACGACCCCGCAGGCGCCCAATTGCATGGCGGGCTGAAGGGCAGTGCACTGGATCTGTGGAGCGTCTCGGCCCAGGGGGCTGCGCGCCTGGCGGCGCAGGACATCACCCTGGGCGACCAGGGTCTGTGTTTCACGGTGGCCGAGGGCTCTGACCGGCAGCTGCTGCAAACCCGCGTGATCGGCCAGTACAACGTGCTGAACCTGCTGGGGGTGCTGGCCACGCTGCGCAGCCTGGGTGTGCCGCTGGACCGCGCCGTGCGCGCCTGCGCCAGCCTGCAGCCCGTGCCGGGCCGCATGCAGCGGCTGGTGGCGGTGGGCCAACCCCTGGTGGCCGTGGACTACGCCCACACCCCCGACGCTTTGGACAAGGCCCTGCAAGCCCTGCGCCCCCTGGCCACCGAGCGTGGCGGGCGGCTGTGGTGCGTGTTCGGCTGCGGCGGCGACCGCGACGCGGGCAAACGCCCGCTGATGGGTGCCGTGGCCCAGCAGCAGGCCGACCAGGTGCTGGTGACCAGCGACAACCCCCGCAGCGAAGACCCGGCCGCCATCCTGCACCAGATCCTGCAGGGCACGATTGCCGGTGGCACCGTGCGTGCCGAGCCCGACCGTGCGGCCGCCATCGCCCAAGCCATTGCCGAGGCCGCACCTGCCGATGTGGTGCTGATTGCCGGCAAGGGCCACGAAGACACCCAGGAGACGGCAGGCGTGCGCGTGCCGTTCTCCGACATGGCCCACGCGCAGGCTGCGCTGCAGGCCCGAGGAGCCCACACATGGGCATGAACCCCATTACACCCGTCATGACACTGCAGCAAGCCTGGGCGCTGCTGCAGCCGCGTATTCCCGCCGCCCGACTGGTGGGCGATGGCGCCACACCGCTGGCGCGTGTGCACACCGACACGCGCACCCTGCAGCCGGGCGATCTGTTTGTGGCGCTCAAGGGCGAGCGTTTCGATGCCAACGCCTTCCTGGCCGATGCTCGTACGGGCGGTGCCGCTGCAGCCATTGCACACGGTGGCTTGGAGGCAGCCGGTTTGCCCGGCATCGAAGTGCCCGACAGCCTGGCTGCGCTGGGCGCACTCGCCACCGGCTGGCGTACGCAGTTCCACCTGCCGCTGATCGGCGTGACGGGCAGCAATGGCAAGACCACGGTGACGCAGATGATCGCGTCCATCCTGCGTGCTTGGCAGGGTGAGGCTGCGTTTGCCACGCAGGGCAATTTCAACAACGACATCGGTGTGCCGCTGATGCTGATGCGCCTGCGCGCCAGCCACCGCGCCGCCGTGATCGAGATGGGCATGAACCACCCTGGCGAGATCGCCACGCTGGCCGCCATGGCCCAGCCCACGGTGGCCTTGGTCAACAACGCGCAGCGCGAGCATCTGGAGTTCATGCATACCGTCGAGGCGGTGGCCCGCGAGAACGGCTCGGTGTTTGCCAGCTTGCCCGCCGATGGCGTGGCCGTGTTCCCGTCAGGGGATGCCTACACGGGCCTGTGGCAGTCGCTGGCTCTGGGGCGGCCCGGCCGCCGCACGGTGACCTTTGGTGATGGCGGCGATGTTCGCTGTGCGCAGGCCGCGTGGGAGCGCGGCGCCTGGGCGGTCACCCTGGCCACACCACGCGGCGAGATCACGACCCGCCTGCACATCGCTGGCCGCCACAACGTCACCAACGCGCTGGCAGCCACGACGTGCACGCTGGCAGCGGGTGCACCCGTCGCGGCCATTGCCCAGGGGCTGCGCGACTTCACACCGGTCAAGGGCCGTTCGCGCGCTTTCAGTGTGACCGTCGCGGGCCGCGACATCACGGTGGTGGACGACACGTACAACGCGAACCCCGATTCCATGCACGCTGCCATCCAGGTGCTGGCCGAACTGCCAGGCCCGCAACTGCTGGTGATGGGCGACATGGGCGAGGTGGGCGACCAGGGGCCACAGTTCCACACCGAGGCCGGCGCACTGGCCCGTGAGGCTGGTATCTCCACGATGTATGCGCTGGGCGCGCAGTCGGTGCACGCCGCGTCGGCGTACGGCGACGGGCAGGGTGGTGTTGCCCGGCATTTCAACGATATGAGCGCACTGCAGGATGCGGTGCGCAACGCCCTGCCCACGGTGGGCAGCGTGCTGGTCAAGGGATCGCGATTCATGAAGATGGAACAGGTGGTCGAGGCGATCAGCGCCGCCGCACTGCCCCCAGAACAACAACAAAGGCCGATCAACCCACGGGAGGGACACCATGGCGCAACGCATTGATATTGCCCGTACGGTGCCAGCCCATGCCGGAGGTGCCTCATGCTGCTGATGCTGTCGCAATGGCTGCAGGGCCTGTCGCCCGAGTTCGGCTTCTTTCGGGTGTTCCAGTACCTCACGTTCCGTGCGGTGATGGCCGCCATGACGGCGCTGCTCATCGGGCTGGTGGCCGGCCCTAAGGTGATTCGCATCCTCACCTCGCTCAAGATCGGCCAGCCCATCCGCGGCTATGCGATGCAGTCGCACCTGTCCAAGAGCGGCACGCCCACCATGGGCGGTGTGTTGATCCTGTTGTCGATCGCCATTTCCACCCTGCTGTGGTTTGACCTGTCCAACCGCTTTGTGTGGATTGTGCTGATCGTCACGCTTGGTTTTGGCGCCATCGGCTGGGTGGACGACTGGCGCAAGGTGGTCAACAAGGACCCCGAGGGCATGCGTTCGCGCGAGAAGTACTTCTGGCAGTCGGTGATCGGCCTCATGGCCGCGTTGTACCTGGTGTTCAGCATTTCTGAAAGCTCCAACGCCAAGGTGTGGGAACTGTTCGTGGGCTGGGTGCAGTCGGGCTTTTCGCTGGACCTGCCCCCCAAGGCGGGGCTGCAGTTGCCCTTCTTCAAGGAAGTGAGCTACCCGCTGGGCGTGCTTGGCTTCGTGATCCTCACCTATCTCGTCATCGTGGGCTCCAGCAATGCGGTGAACCTCACCGACGGTCTGGACGGCCTGGCCATCATGCCCGTGGTGATGGTGGGCTCGGCGCTGGGCGTGTTTGCTTATGTCACCGGCAGCTCGGTGTATTCCAAGTACCTGTTCTTCCCTCACATTCCGGGTTCGGGCGAGTTGCTGATCTTCTGCGCTGCCATGGCGGGCGCGGGCCTGGCTTTCCTCTGGTTCAACGCGCACCCCGCCCAGGTTTTCATGGGCGACGTGGGGGCACTGGCGCTGGGCGGAGCCCTGGGCACCATCGCCATCATCGTGCGCCAGGAGATCGTGCTGGCCATCATGGGCGGCATCTTTGTGGTCGAGGCCCTGTCTGTGATGCTGCAGGTCACCTGGTTCAAGTTCACCAAGAAGCGCTATGGCGAAGGCCGCCGCCTGCTCAAGATGGCGCCCCTGCACCACCACTTTGAAAAGAGCGGCTGGAAAGAAACGCAGGTGGTCGTGCGCTTCTGGATCATCACCATGCTGCTGTGCCTGATTGGCCTGTCCACGCTGAAACTGCGATGAACCCGAACGATCCTCTTGTCCCTGACCCCCTCGGCACGTCTGAGGCCATGCCCCCGTTGGCAGGGGCTGGGGTGGATGCTGCCGGTGCTCCAGAGGTCGACCCTGGCGGGCAGGATGCTGCGCCCGCGGTACCCGATGTGAGTCCAGGGCAGGACACTGCGGCATCGGGCAGCGAAGTGCCAGACGGCGTGCCTCCCGCAGAGGTCACTGAGGCGGTCCCAGGTGCGCCGGCAGGAAAGAGCACCAGCACTGCCTGGAACCCCGAGGCCGTGCCTGCTGTCTCCGCCGCGAAAGCCGCAGCGGATTTTGTGGCGCAGATCTTTGCAGAGGTGGCGGCTCCTGAGTCGGGAGCCGCTGACAGTGTGGGCGCTGCAGACACCGCAGAGGCCGACGAGCCCATGACGCCGGACGTGCCTGCAGGCCCCGCGCGCGAGGGCGTTGCGAACCTGCTGCAAGGCCAGCACATCCTGATCCTGGGCCTGGGCGCCTCGGGCATGGCGATGGCACGCTGGTGCGTGCGTTGCGGCGCGCAAGTCACTGTGGCCGACACGCGCGCCGCCCCGCCGCAACTGCCCGCACTGCAGCGAGAGCTGCCCCAGGTCCGTTTTGTGTCGGGCGCATTCGATGCCAGCCTGGTACAAGGGCAGAATCTGCACGCGGTCTATCGTTCGCCAGGGTTGAGCCCTGAGGCAGTTGCTCCTGTTTTCGAAGCGGCTCGTGCAAACAACATCTGCGCTGGCGGTGAGCTGAGTCTTTATGCCATGGCCCTGGCAGCGCTGCGCGAATCGCACGCGTATGCCCCCGCCGTGCTGGCTATCACCGGGACCAACGGCAAGACCACCGTGACCTCGCTCACCGGACAGTTGGTGGAGCGCTCTGGCAAACGCGTGGCCGTGGCCGGCAACATCGGTCCGACCCTGCTCGACACACTGGCAGAACACCTGGATGCAGACACCTTGCCCGACGTGTGGGTGCTGGAACTGTCGAGCTTTCAGCTGGATGGCGTGAATGGGGGTGAAGGGGGCTTCGAGCCCACGGCCGCCACGGTGCTCAACATCACGCAGGACCACCTGGACTGGCACGGCAGCATCGAGGCCTATGCTGCGGCCAAGGCGCGCATCTTTGGCCAGACGGGCTTGATGATCCTGAACCGCGAAGACGCTGCGGTGATGGCCATGCTGCCGCCACCCGTCAAGGTCAAGCTGCAAAAGCCGCAGGTGCGCGCGCACCTCACCTTTGGTGGCGACATGCCCCGGCGTCCGGGCGACTTTGGCATCGAGGTGGTGAGCGGCATGCCCTGGCTGGTGCGCGCCATGGACGCGGACGAAACCCGAAAGCGTGGCCGCAACGAGGTCGAAGAGGACCTGCACATCCAGCGGCTCATGCCGGCGGATGCCCTGCGCATCCGGGGCCGCCACAACGCCACCAACGCATTGGCCGCGCTGGCTCTGGCCACGGCGGCGGGTTGCCCGCTGGCGCCCATGCTCTACGGCCTGCGCGAGTACCGGGGCGAGCCGCATCGTGTGGAGCCCGTGGCCATCATTCACGGCGTGGAATATTTTGACGACAGCAAGGGCACCAACGTGGGCGCCACGGCGGCTGCGCTGGTGGGGCTGGGCGCGGAGCGGCGTTTGGTGGTCATTCTGGGCGGAGAAGGCAAGGGGCAGGACTTTGCGCCCCTGGCAGCCCCCGTCGCACGTTATGCACGTGCGGTGGTGCTGATTGGCCGCGACGCACCGCTGATCCGCGCTGCGCTCCAGGACGCTGGCGTGCCGTTGCTCGATGCGGACACCTTGCCTGAGGCCGTTGCACTGGCCGCGCAGCGCGCCCATTCTGGCGATGCGGTGCTGATGTCGCCCGCCTGCGCCAGTTTCGACATGTTCAAGGACTACGAGCACCGCGCCCAGGTCTTTTGCGAGACCGTGCGGGCGATGGCCGACGATGCGGGCCAGTCGGCGGAGGGCATGCAATGACGGCACCCGCCAGCACCTTGTTGCAACGCGTGACCGGCTGGTTCGGTGGCCTGCCTGGTAAGGCGGCCGACGTGTTGCCCGTGCGCGTGGGCGGCACCGAGTACCGGCAGTCGTCCAGCACGCCCGCGAGCGTGCTGGGTTTTGACCAGGCCTTGCTCTGGGTGGTGGTGGCACTGCTGGCGTGGGGGTTGGTGATGGTGTATTCAGCGTCGATTGCCATGCCGGACAACCCGCGCTTTGCCAACTATGCGTCCACCCATTTCCTGACCCGCCACATGATGTACCTGGTGGTGGGGTTTGTGGCGGCGCTGCTGGCGTTCCAGGTGCCCATGGCGCTCTGGGAGCGGGTGGCGCCCTGGTTGTTCATCGTGGCCTTGCTCATGCTGGTGGCTGTGCTGATTCCCGGCGTGGGCAAGGTGGTCAATGGCGCGCGCCGCTGGCTGTCCATCGGCCCCGTGGGTTTCCAGCCCTCCGAGGTGGCCAAGTTTGCGGTGCTGATCTATGCCGCCGACTACATGGTGCGCAAGATGGAGGTGAAGGAGCGCTTCTTCCGCGCCGTGCTGCCCATGGGCGCAGCGGTGGCCATCGTCGGCGTGCTGCTGCTGGCCGAGCCCGACATGGGCGCCTTCATGGTGGTGGCCGTGATTGCCATGGGCATCCTGTTCCTCGGCGGTGTGAATGCCCGCATGTTCTTCCTGATCGCAGGGGTGCTGGTGGGTGCCTTTGCGCTGATGATCGCCAGTTCGCCCTGGCGCCGCGAGCGCGTATTTGCGTACCTGGATCCCTTCAGCGAACAGCATGCACTCGGCAAGGGCTACCAGCTATCGCACTCGTTGATCGCCATCGGACGCGGCGAGGTGTTTGGCGTGGGGCTGGGGGGCAGTGTGGAGAAGCTGCACTGGCTGCCCGAGGCGCACACCGACTTCCTGATGGCCGTGATCGGCGAAGAGTTTGGTCTGTTGGGCGTGGTTGCGCTCATCGTGCTGTTCCTGTGGATGACCCGCCGCATCATGCACATCGGCCGCCAAGCCATTGCGCTGGACCGCGTGTTCGCGGGGCTGGTGGCGCAGGGCGTGGCGATCTGGATCGGTTTTCAGGCCTTCATCAACATGGGCGTGAATTTGGGCGCGCTGCCGACCAAGGGGCTCACGCTGCCACTGATGAGTTTTGGCGGGTCGGCGATTTTGATGAATCTGGTGGCGCTGGCGGTGGTGCTGCGGGTCGATTACGAGAATAAGCTCCTCATGCGGGGAGGTCGCGTATGAGCACGCAGAAGACCGCCCTCATCATGGCTGGTGGAACCGGCGGCCACATCTTCCCCGGCCTGGCCGTGGCCGAGGAACTGCGCGCACGCGGCTGGCGTGTGCACTGGCTGGGCGCGCCCGGCAGCATGGAGTCGCGCATCGTGCCGCAGCACGGCTTTGTGCTGGAACTCATCGATTTTTCGGGCGTGCGCGGCAAGGGACTCGTCACGCTGGCCCTGCTGCCCCTGCGCCTGCTGCGTGCGTTCTGGCAGGCGCTGCAGGTTGTGCGCCGTGTGAAGCCCGACGTGGTGGTGGGCCTGGGTGGCTACATCACCTTTCCGGGCGGGATGATGGGCGTGCTCGCGGGCAAGCCCCTGGTGCTGCATGAGCAGAACTCGGTGGCAGGCATGGCGAACAAGGTCCTGGCGGGTGTGGCCGACCGGGTGTTCACCGCCTTCCCCCAGGTGTTCAAGCAGGGCCAGTGGGTGGGCAACCCCCTGCGCACCGCCTTCACGCAGCAGCCGGGCCCGGCCGAGCGGTTTGCAGGCCGCAGTGGTCCGCTGCGCCTGCTGGTGGTGGGCGGTAGCCTGGGAGCGCGTGCGCTCAACGAGATCGTGCCCCAGGCCATCGCATTGATGCCGGCTGGCCAACGACCCACCGTGGTCCACCAAAGCGGTGCGGCACAGATCGATGCCCTGCGCGCCCACTACGCCGCCGCAGGGGTCGAGGCAGAGCTGACGCCATTTATCGACGACACCGCTAGCGCGTTTGCAGCGGCCGACATCATCGTCTGCCGGGCGGGTGCGAGCACCGTCACCGAGATCGCGGCCGTGGGCGCCGCGTCTATCTTTGTCCCCTTCCCGTCGGCCGTGGACGACCACCAGACCACCAACGCGCAGTTCCTCGTGAACGCAGGAGGCGGCTGGCTGGTGCAGCAGCGCGACCTGACGCCGCAAGGACTGTCTGAAATGCTATTGAAATTAGAGCGGCCCACACTTGTGGATGTAGCGCTCAAGGCCAAAAACATGCAAAAAATCAACGCCACCCGCGAGGTGGTGACTGCCTGCGAGGAGTTGGCCCAACCATGAAACATGCGATTCGCCACATCCATTTCGTAGGCCTGGGCGGCGCCGGCATGAGTGGCATTGCCGAAGTGCTGTTCAACCTGGGTTACCGCATCTCGGGCTCGGACCTGGCCGACAGTGCCACGCTGCGCCGCCTGGCAGACCTCGGCATCAAGACCTGTCTCGGCCACGCGGCAGCGCACATCGATGGTGCCGATGCCGTGGTCACGTCCACAGCCGTCACTTCGGACAATCCTGAAGTGCTGGCCGCACGCGAAAAGAAGATCCCCGTGGTGCCGCGCGCACTGATGCTGGCCGAACTGATGCGCCTGAAGCAGGGCATTGCCATCGCGGGCACGCACGGCAAGACCACCACTACCAGCCTCGTGACCAGCGTGCTGGCCGAGGCGGGGCTGGATCCGACCTTCGTCATCGGCGGCAGGCTTAACAGCGCGGGCGCCAATGCCAAGCTGGGCAGCGGCGACTACATCGTGGTCGAGGCCGATGAGTCCGACGCGTCGTTCTTGAACCTGCTGCCCGTGATGGCCGTGGTGACCAACATCGACGCCGACCACATGGAGACCTATGGCCACGACTTCGGTCGGCTCAAGGGCGCGTTTGTCGATTTCCTGCACCGCATGCCGTTCTACGGCACGGCCATCCTGTGTGTGGACAGTCCCGCTGTGCGCGACATCCTGCAGAGCGTGACCTGCCCCATCACCAGCTACGGCTTCTCTGAAGACGCGCAGGTGCGCGCCATCAACGTGCGCGCCGAGGCGGGCCAGATGCGCTTCACCGTGCAGCGGCGCAACGGCGTCACGCTGCCCGACATGGAAATCGTGCTCAACCTCGCGGGCGAGCACAACGTGCTCAACGCGCTGTCGGCCATTGCCGTGGCGGTGGAGCTCAACATCCCCGACGACGCCGTGCAGCGCGCGCTGGCGGGCTTCAAGGGCGTGGGCCGACGCTTCCAGCGCTATGGCGATCTGCCCGCGAAGGACGGCGGCACCTTCACCGTCATCGACGACTACGGCCACCACCCTGTGGAGATGGCTGCCACGCTGGCGGCCGCACGCGGTGCGTTCCCCGGGCGGCGCCTGGTGCTGGCCTTCCAGCCGCACCGCTACACCCGCACGCGCGATTGCTTTGAAGATTTCGTCAAGGTGATCGGCCATGCCGACGCGGTGCTGCTCACCGAGGTGTATGCCGCAGGCGAGGCGCCAGTCGTGGCCGCCGATGGACGCTCGCTAGCCCGTGCCCTGCGTGTGGCAGGGCGTGTGGAGCCGGTGTTTGTGGACAACGTGGCCGATCTGCCCCAGGCCATTGTCGACAACGCACGCGCGGGCGACGTGGTGATGTGCATGGGAGCCGGCTCCATTGGCGCAGTGCCCGGCAAGGTGGTTGAGATGCTACAAAATAATGAGCTGAGAGCGCATGAAGGGAGCGCACTATGACCCTTCCTGAATCGAATATCGATGTGAAGTCGCTGGGCAAGGTCGCCGTCCTGATGGGCGGGGACTCGGCCGAGCGCGAGGTGTCGCTGATGTCGGGCAGCGGCGTGCTGCAGGCGCTGCGCTCGCGTGGGGTGGATGCCCATGCGTTTGACCCCGCACAGAACGCGCTGGGTGATTTGAAGCGCGACGGCTATGCGCGCTGCTTCATCGCGCTGCACGGCCGACATGGCGAAGACGGCACGGTGCAGGGCGCGCTGGAGCTGCTGCGCATCCCCTACACCGGCCCCGGCGTGATGGCCTCGGCCATCGCCATGGACAAGGTCATGACCAAGCGAGTATGGCTGGCCGAGGGCCTGCCCACGCCCCGCTATGTGTGGCTGGCTCCCGACCGGCAGCAGCGCGAGGTGGTGCGCACCGTGCCCGACGAGCTGGGCCTGCCGCTCATCGTCAAGCCGCCGCGCGAAGGCTCGTCCATCGGCGTGACCAAGGTGCGCGGCTATTCGGACATGCAGGAGGCCGTGCAGCTCTCTGCCCAGTACGACCCCGACGTGCTGTGCGAAGAGTTCATCGAAGGCGAAGAAGTGACCTGCCCCGTGCTGGGCCAGGGCGCCAGTGCCCGTGCGCTGCCAGTGATCCGCATCGTGGCGCCCGATGGCGCCTACGACTACCAGAACAAGTACTTCACCGACGACGTGAAGTACCAGTGCCCGAGCGGCCTGCCCGAGGCCGAAGAGCGCGAGATCCAGCGCATCGTGTTGGAGGCTTACCGCACCCTGGGCTGCCGGGGCTGGGGCCGTGCCGACCTGATGATCCGCGCGAGCGACCGCAAGCCCTTCCTGCTGGAGATGAACACATCCCCTGGCATGACGGGTCATTCGCTGGTGCCCATGTCGGCCCGCGCCTCGGGCATCAGCTACGAAGAGCTGTGCCTGCGCATCCTCGCCGATGCGGCCCTCGACACGCCCGCAAAACCAAAGGCCGCCTGATGACCCAGACGCTGCCCGCACCCCTGGACGTCAAGCTCATGAACCTGACCGCGTCGGTCCTGTTCGTGGGCTGCGCCCTGGCCGTGCTGGCGGCGGGAGTGGGGTGGGTACTGCGCTACCCCGGCTTTGCCATCGCACGCATCGTGGTGCAGGGCGAACTGGTGCACAACAACGCGGTGACGCTGCGGGCCAACGTGGCGCCGCACCTGGTGGGCAACTTCTTCACGGTGGACCTGCGCGCGGCGCGCGAGGCCTTCGAGCAGGTGCCCTGGGTTCGCCGCGCGCAGGTGCGGCGGGTCTACCCCGGTAGCCTGCGCGTGGAGTTGCAGGAGCACGACGCCGTGGCGTATTGGGGCCCGGACACCGGCTCGGCGCTGGTCAACAGCCAGGGCGAAGTCTTCGAGGCCAATGTGGGCGACGTGGAGCAGGAGGGCCTGCCGCGCCTGCAGGGGCCTACAGGCAGCTCGGCCGAGGTGCTGCAGATGTATGGGCTGCTGGAGCCAGTGTTCAAACCTCTGGGCCTGGACGTGGAAGAACTGCAGCTGACCGGGCGAGGCGGCTGGCGCGCCACCCTCGACAGCGAGGCCGTGGTGGAGCTGGGAGGCGGTACGCCGCAGGAAGTGGTGCAGCGCACGCAGCGTTTTGTACGCACCCTGACCCAGGTGGCCGCGCAGTATGGCCGCCGCGTGGACGCGCTGGAGTCTGCGGACCTGCGCCACGCAGGGGGCTACGCCCTGCGCCTGCGGGGTGTGACCACAGTGACTGCAGACGCAACCGGCGCGACGGCCGTGCGCAAGAGGTAATGGTATGAGGCAAGACAGAGCAAGACGCAGCAAGCAGACTGGATGCAGCGTGCTGTGGGCCCCGAGAGGGCGGTGTGAGGGCTTGGTGGGACAGCGGGACAGAACCGAGAAGGGCAGAGACTGATATGGCAAGAGAATACAAAGACGTCGTCGTGGGGCTGGACATTGGCACCGCCAAGGTCATGGCTGTGGTGGCCGAGGTTCTGCCCAATGGCGAGCTCAAGCTCGCAGGCTTGGGCGTGGCCCCAAGCAACGGTCTCAAGCGTGGGGTGGTGGTCAACATCGATGCCACCGTGCAGAGCATCCAGCAGGCGCTGAAAGAGGCCGAGCTGATGGCGGACTGCAAGATCCAGCGCGTCTACACCGGCATCACGGGCAGCCACATTCGCGGTCTCAACTCCAGCGGCATGGTGGCGGTGAAGGACAAGGAAGTCACGTCGGCCGACGTGGCCCGCGTGGTGGAGACGGCCAAGGCCATCAACATCAGCAGCGACCAGCGCCTGTTGCTGGTGGAGCCGCAGGAATTCGTGATCGACGGGCAGGATGTGAAGGAGCCCATCGGCATGAGCGGCATCCGCCTGGAGGCCAAGATCCACATCGTGACCGGCGCGCAGAGCGCGGCCGAGAACATCATCAAGTGTGTGCGCCGCTGCGGCCTGGAAGTGGAGCAGCTCATGCTCAATCCGCTGGCCAGCAGCCAGGCGGTGCTGACCGACGACGAGCGCGAGCTGGGCGTGGTGGTGGTGGACATCGGCGCGGGCACGACCGATGTCGCCATCTTCACTGGCGGCGCGATCCGCCACACCGCGGTGATTCCGATTGCGGGCGACCTCATCACCAGCGACATCGCCATGGCACTGCGCACGCCGACCAAGGACGCCGAGGACATCAAGGTGGAAAGCGGCTACGCCAAGCAACTGTTGGCCGACCCCGAGGCGCAGGTGGAAGTGCCCGGCCTGGGCGACCGCAGCCCGCGCATGCTGAGCAAGCAGGCGCTGGCCGGTGTGATCGAGCCGCGTGTCGAAGAAATCTTCTCGCTCGTGCAGCAGGTGGTGCGCGAGTCGGGCTACGAAGAAGTGCTGTCGTCGGGCATCGTGCTCACGGGCGGCAGCTCGGTCATGCCGGGAATGATCGAACTGGGCGAGGACATCTTCCTCAAGCCCGTGCGGCGCGGCATACCGAAGTATTCCAGCGCCCTGGCTGACATGGTGGCCCAGCCCCGTGCAGCCACCGTGATGGGGCTGCTTGAAGAAGCGCGCCTGGCACGTCTGCGCGGCTTCAAGGTGGCTCAGAAGAGTGGGTCCATGAAGACCGCATTCGGGCGCTTCAAAGATTTCATCGTGGGGAATTTCTGACCATGAAATACCCCCTGTGGCTAGCGCGTGGAAGCCCTCACCAGATACCGCGCGAGCGATGGCGATGTACAGGACCGCCACGCACTACAAGAAAAATGATCCCATCTCTCAATTGGCAATTGCATACGAATTTAGAACCAGGAGCTCCAAGATGACCATCGAAATGATCGAAGCCGAAGAATTCAACCAGGGCACCCAGATCAAGGTGATCGGTGTGGGCGGTGGCGGCAGCAATGCCGTCGAGCACATGATTGCCCGCAGCGTGCAGGGCGTGGAGTTTGTCAGCGCCAACACCGATGCACAGGCGCTCACGCGCAGCTCGGCGCACCGCGTCATCCAGCTGGGCAACAGCGGCCTGGGTGCTGGGGGCAAGCCCGAGAAGGCCCGCGATGCGGCTGAGGCGGCGGTTGCCGATATCCGTGAAGCCATCTCTGGCGCCCACATGCTGTTCATTACGGCGGGCATGGGCGGCGGCACGGGCACGGGCGCTGCGCCCGTGATCGCGCGCGTGGCCAAGGAGATGGGCATCCTGACGGTGGGCGTGGTCACCAAGCCTTTCGACTGGGAGGGCGGTCGCCGCATGAAGAATGCGGACGATGGCCTGGCCGAACTGGAAGCCAACGTGGACTCGCTGATCGTGGTGCTCAACGAGAAGCTGCTGGACGTGCTGGGCGACGACATCACCCAGGACGAGGCCTTTGCGCACGCCAATGACGTGCTCAAGAACGCTGTGGGCGGTATCGCTGAAATCATCAACGAATACGGCCAGGTGAACGTGGACTTTGAAGACGTGCGCACCGTGATGGGCGAGCCCGGCAAGGCCATGATGGGCACGGCCACGGCCAGCGGCCCAGACCGCGCACGCATCGCAGCCGAGCAGGCCATCGCCTGCCCGCTGCTCGAAGGCATCGACCTGTCGGGCGCCAAGGGTGTGCTGGTGCTGGTCACGGCCAGCAAGGGCAGCCTCAAGCTGTCCGAGTCACGCCAGGCCATGAACACCATCAACGCCTACGCATCGACCGACGCGCACGTGATCTTCGGCGCTGCCTATGACGAAAGCCTGGGTGACGAGATCCGCGTGACCGTGGTGGCCACGGGTCTGTCGCGTGCCAATGCGCGCCGTCAGCCCATCTCGGTGGTGCAGGGTGGCCTGCGCACTGGTACGGACAACATGGCCTACCAGATGCCTGTCGCCGGTGTGGGTACGCTGGGTGGTGCCGTGGGCGTGCAAGGCGGCCACACGGGCAGCGCGCAGGCCGACTATGGCAGCATGTCGGTGCCCAGCGTGTGGCGTACCAACCGCACGCAGGCCGCAGCCCGCGTGGATGCCCTGTCGTCCGGCGGCATGGATGACCTGGAAATCCCCGCCTTCCTGCGCAAGCAAGCGGACTGACAATCGCGCTGATCGCACCCTGCGGCCCCCTCCCGGGGGCTGCAAGACAAAAAGCCCTGCCGGCGCAAGCTGGCAGGGCTTTTTGACTGGGCGAACGTCAGCAGGCTCTCAGGCCCGGGTCGCCCCAGGCCTCTCAGTGATCAAAAAGATTCCCAGTCATCGTTATTGTCAGCCGCAGGCTTGGGGCTGCTTGCCTTGGAGGGCAATGCCGCCGCTGGCGCGGGTGAAGGCGCAGCAGCCCGAGGGGCCGCCGGCGCTTTGGACAGGGCCGGGCGGGGCGCTGCCGCACGCACGGCAGGGGCCACGGCGGGGCGGGGCGCGGCTGCGGGGCGGCTGGCCGGGGCGGGAGCGGAGGTGCTGCCGTTCACGCGGAACAGCGCCACCACCTGGGTGAGCTTCATGGCCTGCTCGCGCAGACTGTCGGCGGCGGCCGTGGATTCTTCCACCAGCGCCGAGTTCTGCTGGGTCATTTGGTCCAGCTGGTTCATGGCCGTGTTGACCTGCGCGATGCCTTGGCTCTGCTCCGATGTGGCCGCACGGATCTCGCCAATGATGTCGGTCACGCGCTGCACGCTGGCCACGATCTCCGTCATGGTGGCGCCCGCATTGCCCACCAGGGCGGTGCCGGACTCGACCTTTTCGACCGACGCGCCGATCAGCGACTTGATCTCCTTGGCAGCCTCGGCGCTGCGCTGCGCCAGGCTGCGCACCTCGCCCGCCACGACTGCAAAGCCCCGGCCCTGTTCGCCTGCGCGGGCGGCCTCCACGGCGGCGTTGAGCGCCAGGATGTTGGTCTGGAACGCGATCCCGTCGATGACGCCGATGATGTCGCTGATCTTCTTGCTGCTGGCGTTGATGTCCTGCATGGTCGACACCACTTGCGACACCACCTCGCCCCCGCGTGCGGCCACTTCGGCGGCGGACGTGGCCATCTGGTTGGCGGTCTGCGCGGAGTCGGACGTCTGCTTCACGGTGCTGGTCAGCTCCTCCATGCTGCTGGCCGTGGTCTGCAGGTTGCTGGCCGTGTCTTCGGTGCGGTGGGCCAGGTCGTTGTTGCCCTGAGCGATCTCGCTGGACGCGGTGGCGATGCTGTCGGTGGCCGAGCGCACTTCGGTCACCAGCTTGCGCAGCGAGGTCACCATGTGGGCCAGGCCGTCGAGCATGGAGCCCGGTGGGGCGGCTGGGATCTGGGCGTCGAGGTTGCCTTCGGCCACCTCGGACATGATGGCAATGGCGTGGGTGGGTTCGCCTCCAATCTGGCGCAACACCGAGCGCGACACCAGCAGGCCGATCACCCCCACCGCCACAAACACCGCCACCACCAGTGCAAGGCTCGACCACAGGGCCTTGCGCAGCATGGCATCGACGTCGTCCGTATACAGCCCGGAGCCCACCATCCAGTTCCAGCCGTCCACTTTGACGATGTACTGCAGCTTGGGCACGGGCGTCTGCTGGCCGGGGCGCGCGAACATGGTGGGCACAAAGGCCTTGCCGTCCCTGCTGCTGCGCATGCCGTTGACCAGCAGGCCGATGATGTCCACGCCCGAACCATCCTTGACCTTGCCGAGCATGTCCTGCCCGTCCCACTCGGTCTTGAAGGGGTGCATCACGCCCATGCCCTCGGTGGTCCAGATGTAGAAATATTCGGTCTTGCCCTCGGGGCCGCCGTAGCGGGCAATGCGCAGGGCGTCCTTGGCAGCCTTCTGCGCGTCTTCCACCGACATGGCGCCGCTCGCGGCCTTGGCCTGGTAACCGACCACAATGCTGTGTGCGGACTGGACGGCGGTGGTCAGCAGGTCCTTGCGGGACTCGGTGATCAGTCGCCGCTCCTGGAGGAGTGACAGGATGGCCATGATCAGCAGCGCCGTGAGCGCGGTGCCGATCATGAGCATGACTTTCATCTTGAAACTGAGTTTGCTCATGGGAGTCTCCTGTGGGGCGGGTGTCGTGTGTTCATGTTGTGGTTGTTAAGGCCCTCTGTACCAAATTGTGCGGCGAACCATGGGGCCTGCACAGTAGGTGAAAACGCGGCGGTAGCTCTACGTACGCGTCGCTTTGAGGTGCGACAAGACCTCGGCACGTGCGGGGCGGTGCCGCAGAAACTAAAATGCGCAGATGCTCCAGCAACGCACCCTCAAGACCCTGACCCGCGCCGTAGGCGTGGGTCTGCACAGCGGCCAACGGGTCGAGTTGACCCTGCGGCCCGCGCAGCCGGACACAGGCATCGTGTTCCGGCGGGTGGATCTGCCGCAGCCGGTGGACATTCCCATCCGTGCCGAGGCGGTGACGGATACGAGGCTGGCGTCCACCATCGCGGTGGGCAATGCCAAGGTGCACACGGTGGAGCACCTGATGTCGGCCTGTGCGGGGCTGGGCATCGACAACCTGTACGTGGACATCACGGCCGAAGAGGTGCCCATCCTTGACGGGTCTTCGGCCTCGTTTGTGTTCCTGTTGCAAAGCGCCGGAGTGGAACTGCAGAACGCACCCAAGCGCTTCATCCGCGTCACCCGGCCCGTTGAGGTGCGCGAGGGTGAGGGCGCCAACGCCAAGTGGGCGCGCCTCACGCCGTACCACGGCTACAAGCTCAGCTTCGAAATCGACTTCGACCACCCGGCCGTGGACTCCACCGGCCAGCGCGTCGAGTTTGACCTGGGGCAAGGCAACTACAGCCGCGACATTGCCCGCGCGCGCACCTTCGGCTTCACCCGTGATGTGGAGATGATGCGCTCCAACGGCCTGGCGCTGGGCGGTGGGCTGGATAACGCCATCGTGATGGACGACTACAAGGTGCTCAACAGCGACGGCCTGCGTTATGACGACGAGTTCGTGAAGCACAAGATCCTAGATGCCATGGGTGACCTGTACCTCATCGGCAAGCCGCTGCTGGCCGCCTACAGTGCGTTCCGCTCGGGCCATGCCATGAACAACCTCTTGCTGCGCGAGCTGCTGGCCCAGCGTGATGCCTGGGAGGTGGTCACGTTCGAGGACGAGCGCCAGGCCCCCACCGGCTTTGCGCAGCCTGCGCGCGCCTGGTAGGGCCCGCTGGCCATGTTGATCTTTCGCTGGCTGGCCATGCTGTTGCTCCTGGCGGCGGCCGTGTCGTTCGCGTTTTACGCGGGCACCGGGCAGCCGCGCTACAAGCGCCTGGGGCTCGTCATCCTCAAGTGGACAGTGATTGCCGCCGTCTTTTTCTTCGCGGTGATCCTCATCGGCCGCCTGGCCTGATGTATCTGTTGATTGGGGGGCTCTGCTGCCCCGTTTTTCCTCTGCCCTATACTCGCGCCTGCTCCGGGGTGTGCTGATGCGCTGAGATGCGAGAGGCCTGAAGAAATTCAGGCCAGCTTGCGAACCCGACGAACTTGATCCGGTTCATACCGGCGGAAGAAGAGCCGACCTCCTTGTCCCCGTGCCCGCACTCCCTGTGGGCACGCCTTGCCTCAGGTGCTGCCATGCGCAGCCACCCGAGGGGCGCACAGGTCCATTCCGGAGCAGACCTACCGCCACCGGAACCAGGAGACCTGCCCATGAACGCCCCCGACCCCCACGCCACACTGGCTGCCCCTGAAAAGTTCGCCGAGCTGCTCGCACGCACCCGCGAACCCTTCCCCGCATCCCGCAAGGCCTATATCCCCGGCCATCTGCACACCGACCTGCGCGTGCCCGTGCGCGACATCGCGCTCACCAACGGCGAGCTGGTCAGTGTGTACGACACCTCGGGCCCCTATACCGATCCCAACGCCGTGATCGACGTGCGCCAGGGCCTGGCCAGCGTGCGCGGCGGCTGGATCACCGGCCGTGGCGATGTGGAGCACTACGAAGGCCGCGCCCCCGTAGCGCTGGACGACGGCCAAAAGAGCGAAGATGCCACCCGCCTCGCCCAGCTGCGCGCCGAGGCCGCCGCGCTGCAGCGCAAGCCCCTGCGCGCCAAGGCGGGTGCCAATGTCACGCAGATGCACTACGCCAAGAAGGGCATCGTCACGCCCGAGATGGAATACGTCGCCATCCGCGAAAACGGCAAGCGTGAGTGGATGGAGCAGTACATGGCCGACGCAGGCCGTGAAAAGCGCCTGATGGGCAACCCGATGGGCGCGAGCATCCCGCGCATCATCACCCCCGAATTTGTGCGCGATGAGGTGGCCCGGGGGCGCGCCATCATCCCCGCCAACATCAACCACCCCGAGGTGGAGCCGATGGCAATTGGCCGCAACTTCCTGGTCAAGATCAACGCCAACATCGGCAACTCGGCCGTCACCTCCAGCATTGAAGAAGAAGTGGAAAAGCTCGTCTGGGCGATCCGCTGGGGTGCCGACAACGTGATGGACCTGTCCACCGGCAAGAACATCCACACCACACGCGACTGGATCGTGCGCAACAGCCCTGTGCCCATCGGCACGGTGCCGATCTACCAGGCGCTCGAAAAAGTGGGCGGCGTGGCCGAAGACCTGACCTGGGAAATCTTCCGCGACACGCTGATCGAGCAGGCCGAGCAGGGCGTGGATTACTTCACCATCCATGCGGGCGTGCGCCTGGCTTACATCCACCTCACGGCGCAGCGGCGCACGGGCATCGTCTCACGCGGCGGCTCCATCATGGCCAAGTGGTGCATGGCGCACCACCGCGAGAGCTTTCTGTACGAGCATTTCGAGGACATCTGCGACATCATGAAGGCGTACGACGTGTCGTTCAGCCTGGGCGATGGCCTGCGGCCTGGCTGCGCGTCCGATGCCAATGATGAAGCCCAGTTTGCCGAACTGCACACCCTGGGCGAACTCACGCAAGTGGCCTGGAAGCACGACGTGCAGACCATGATCGAAGGCCCCGGCCATGTGCCCATGCACATGATCCAGGCCAACATGACCGAGCAGCTCAAGACCTGCCACGAAGCCCCGTTCTACACCCTGGGCCCGCTGACCATCGACATCGCCCCCGGCTACGACCACATTGCCTCGGCCATCGGCGCGGCCATGATCGGCTGGATGGGCACGGCCATGTTGTGCTACGTGACGCCCAAGGAGCACCTGGGACTGCCCGACCGCGACGACGTGAAGCAGGGGATCATTGCGTACAAGATCGCCGCCCACGCGGCCGATGTGGCCAAGGGACACCCCGGCGCTCGCGCGCGCGACGATGCGCTGAGCCAGGCGCGCTTCGACTTCCGCTGGCAGGACCAGTTCAACCTGGGCCTGGACCCTGAGACCGCCAAGGAGTACCACGACGAGACTCTGCCCAAGGACTCGGCCAAGGTGGCGCATTTCTGCTCGATGTGTGGCCCCAAGTTCTGCTCGATGAAGATCACCCAGGAGGTGCGTGACTTCGCCGCCCAGAAGGGCGTGGCCGAGGCCGAAGCCCTGGCCCAGGGCATGCAGACCAAGGCGGCCGAGTTCCAGAAAGGCGGGGGCGAGCTGTACATCCCGCTCAAGCCCGTGTGACAGCAGCGCAATAAGCGCAGCTACTGGCCCCGAGGATTCCCTGAAACAGGGCCCCGGGGCCGTGCTTACCCTGTGCGATGGACCGCCTTGCCCGGCATATAGTCCCGCCCACCCCCGGCCCAGAAGGCGGGGGGTGTGTGTGGCACCAAATTTGCTATGCTGGACTGTCTGTTAAAAAATGTAAGGAAGAGCCATGAATGCTCTCGGCCGCTTCTCCATCCGCACGCGTCTCTACTTCGGAACCGTCTTTTCCCTGATCCTTCTGGTCGTCATTGGTGCCATGGGCTACGTGGCCCTGGACCGGACGCGCGGCACGCTGCAGGTGCTGTTTTCAGAACGCGTGCAGACGCTGACCGACATGTCCGAGCTGCGAACCACCCTGGGTGACCTGCGCCGGACCGAAAAAGACATCATCATCAACTTCAACAATTCGGTCGAGGTCTCTGCCCTGCGCGAGTCCTGGGCCAAAACCCTGACTTCCCTGCGCAAGCGCCTGGCCGATGTGCGGCAGGTGCAGTCGGGCGATGCCGAGTTTGTGGCCTCGATCGACAAATCGCTCGACGAGATCAAGCAGTACGAAACCGGCATCTCACCCATCTTCGAGAAGATCGAGGGCGCGCAGCTTGACGGCGCAGGGGGCGGCGCCTACGCCGACCGCCTGAAGGTCCACATGGAAGCCACCGACAAGCTGTTCTCCAGCCTGGCGGGTTCGGCTCGTGCGCAGATGGACGAGGCCCGCGCGGGTGTCGAATCGCGCACCTCCACCATGGCCGCACTGATTGGTGTGGGCCTGGTGCTGGCGCTGGCGGTGCTGATTCCGCTCACGTTCTTCAGCGTGCGCTCCATCACCAAGTCCCTCGGACAGGCCCAGGAGCTGGCCGAACGCATTGCCAGTGGCGATTTGTCGCGCGATGTGGCAGCCATGAACCAGGACGAAGTGGGCCAGCTGGTAGGCGCCATGGGCCGCATGCAGGACTCGTTGCGTGACCTGGTGCGTCAGGTGCAGGACGCGGCGGGCAACATCTCCACCGCCAGCTCCGAGATCGCCAGCGGCAACCATGACCTGAGCCACCGCACCGAGCAGACAGCGGCCAACCTGGAAGAGACCGCCTCGTCGATGGAGGTGCTGACCAGCACGGTGCAGCAAAGCGCCCAGGCCTCGCGCCAGGCCAGCGACTTTGCCTCGTCCGCCGCCGAGGTGGCTGCACGCGGCGGCGCCGTGGTGTCGCAGGTGGTGACCACCATGGACCAGATCACCACCAGCTCGCGCAAGATCGCCGACATCACGGGTGTGATCGATTCGATTGCGTTTCAGACCAACATCCTGGCGCTCAACGCGGCGGTGGAAGCCGCCCGTGCCGGTGAGCAGGGCCGTGGCTTTGCGGTGGTGGCCAGCGAGGTGCGCAACCTGGCGCAGCGCAGCGCCGAAGCGGCCAAGGAGATCAAGGGCCTGATCGGTTCGTCGGTGGAGCGGGTTGAAGACGGCTCGCGCCTGGTGAGCCAGGCCGGCCAGACCATGACCGAGATTGTGAGCAGCGTGCGGCGCGTGTCCGACATCATTGCGGAGATCACCGCTTCGTCGGCCGAGCAGAGCGACAACATCGGCCAGATCAGCCAGTCTGTCACGCAGCTCGACCAGATGACCCAGCAGAACGCGGCTCTGGTGGAGGAGTCCACCGCAGCGTCCGAGTCGCTGCGCGAGCAGGCGCACCACCTCAATAGCGCGGTCAGCCAGTTCAAGCTGCAGGATGGCGCGACGGCATCCCCGGCGTTTAGCACCTCGGCACCTGCAACGCCCGCCGCACCTGCTATGGCCCAGGTGGGGCGCCGGCCCGCGCTGCAGATCCGGTAGTTTGAAGTGTTTTTGGCTGGTAGCGCTAGTGCTTCATGCGTTAGCAGCTATCAAAAACGTAGCAAATCAGTCCCGCGTCACCCGCAGCACTTCTTCGCGGCTGGTGATGCCGGCGGCAATCAGGCGTTCGCCATCGTCCCGCATCAGCGCCATGCCACCCGCCAGCGCTGCGGTGCGGATGTCGGCCTCTGAGGCCTGGTTGTGGATCTGTGCCCGGATCGCGTCCGTGGTCACCAGCAACTCGAACACGCCCGTGCGGCCGGTGTAACCCGTCTGGCCGCAGTGCTCGCAGCCCGCGCCGTGGCAGTGGCTGCAGAACTTGCGCACCAGGCGCTGGGCCAGCACGCCCAGCAGCGACGACGACAGCAGGAAGGGCTCCACACCCATGTCGGTCAGGCGCGTGACCGCGCTGGCCGCGTCGTTGGTGTGCAGGGTGGCCAGCACCAGGTGGCCCGTCAGCGAGGCCTGGATGGCGATCTGCGCGGTCTCGAAGTCGCGGATTTCGCCAATCATGATGATGTCCGGGTCCTGCCGCAGTATGGCGCGCAGGGCCTTGGCAAAGGTCAGCTCGATTTTGCTGTTGACCTGGGTCTGGCCCACGCCCGGCAGCTCGTATTCGATGGGGTCTTCCACCGTCATGATGTTGTTGCGCGTGGCGTCCAGTCGGCCCAGCGCAGCATACAGCGTGGTCGTCTTGCCCGAGCCCGTGGGGCCGGTGACCAGGATGATGCCGTGCGGCTGGCCGATCAGGCCCTCAAAGCGGCGCAGGGTGTCGCCCTGCATGCCCACGGCCTCCAGGCTGAGCTTGCTTTCACTCTTGTCCAGCAGGCGCAGCACGGCGCGTTCGCCGTGCGCGCTGGGCAGGGTGGAGACGCGCA
>Ga0207976_100193_pt1 | contig 38824 bp, 35 predicted proteins | sample LakWasMe94_HOW11_2_FD_183916 | JGI IMG/M metagenome (GOLD analysis project Ga0207976, IMG submission 183916) | Freshwater sediment methanotrophic microbial communities from Lake Washington under simulated oxygen tension - Sediment Metagenome... | ecosystem: Environmental > Aquatic > Freshwater >...
CTATACCGGTTTTTAACCACCAAGAAGACAAAACCAAACTTTCTTCGCCAACCCTCCAAGCCATCTGCCGCAGCACCTAAGCACCACCACAAACCACCCCATCGACCCCAACACTTTTGCGCTCAGGCCTCAGTAGCGAAGCCCTCGACTATAGCACGATTTTAAGGGCCGGCAAGAAAAATCAGACTCGCCACTTTTCTAGCAGCTTCTCCGGACTCAGGCTGTCGTAGCCCTCAAAGGGCTGATGGATCCAAGGATTGCTCGGCAAAAACTCCACGGAGTAATCTGGAGAAAACGTCGATAGACCCTTCGTCCAGATCACGGCGCTACGTAGCTCGGTGATGGGCGCGTAGTTGGTCTTGAGCATGTTGATCACCGCGTGCAAGGTGTGCCCTGAATCAGCCAGATCATCAACCAAGAGCACGCGTCCTGCAATTTCACCCTTGGGCGTGGTGATAAAGCGTGCAATATCAAGATGTCCTTGCACCGTTCCTGCCTCGGCACGGTAGGAGCTCGTAGACATGATCGCTAACGGCTTATCAAAGATACGACTGAGAATGTCACCTGGGCGCAACCCACCGCGAGCGAGACAGAGAATGGTGTCGAACGCCCAACCCGACTGATGAACTTTCAGCGCCAACTTTTCGATGAGGCTGTGGTACTCGTCATAGCTGACATAGAGGTGTTTTCCGTCTTCGGTCAACATAGTGGATGATTCCTGAACAATTGGCGTTTACTTGATGGCAGCAGGGCAAACTACAGGTCAGACAGCGACATAAGGATGGCGCATCATGATCGTATGGTCGCGATCAGGACTGGTTGAGATCATGTCGATCGGAACCCCTGTCACTTCTTCGATGCGCTCAAGATAGCGGCGCGCACTTTCGGGAAGTTTGTCGTACTCGGTCACCCCGACGGTGGAATCACTCCAACCAGGGAGCGTTTCATAAATTGGCGTGCACCGAGCGATGTCCTCAGCGCCCATGGGAAGCAAATCAATACGCTGACCGTCGAGCTCGTAGCCCGTGCACAGCAACAACTCGTTCAACCCGTCCAGCACGTCCAGCTTGGTGATGCAAAGGCCAGTAAGACCATTGACTTGGGCGCTGCGCTTCAACAAAGCTGCATCAAACCAGCCACAGCGACGGCTACGCCCCGTTGTCACTCCCTTTTCAGCGCCCACCGTACTCATGTGATACCCGGGCGTACCAGGCACTTCCCAATCCAACTCTGTAGGGAAAGGCCCGCCACCAACGCGGGTGCAATACGCCTTGGTGATACCGAGGATGTAATGAAGCATGCCCGGCCCCACGCCAGATCCTGCAGCAGCGTTCCCCGCCACGCAGTTACTGGAGGTGACATACGGGTATGTGCCATGGTCTACATCCAGCAGGGTCCCTTGAGCGCCCTCAAAGAGAAGATTGGCACCCGCGCGATTCGCCTCATTGAGCTCTCGCGACACATCAGCCATCATGGGCTTCAGCAACTCTGCATGGCGCATGGCTTCGGCGTACACGACATCAAATTGCACCTTGCCATCCTGGATGTATGGCTTCAGCGCATCGCCAAAAACGAACTTTGCAGAGCCCAGGTACGTGGTCAGTACATGGTTATGCAAATCCAGCAATTCGCGCAGCTTGGAAGCAAATCGCTCAGGGTACTTCAAGTCCTGTACGCGCAAGGCACGGCGGGCAATCTTGTCCTCGTAAGCTGGACCAATGCCACGGCCGGTGGTACCAATCTTCTCAGCCCCCCCCTGCTCTCGGGCCGCCTCACGCGCAACGTCAATTGCCGCGTGGAAAGGCAGGATCAGCGGGCAAGCCTCACTGATGCGCAGGCGCGAACGAACCTCGACACCGGCTTTCTCAAGCCCCCCAATTTCCTCAAACAACTTCGCTGCAGAAAGCACCACGCCATTGCCGATGTAGCACTTGACCCCAGGGCGCATGATGCCGCTCGGGATCAAATGCAGCGCCGTCTTCACGCCATTGATCACCAGCGTGTGGCCAGCGTTGTGCCCCCCTTGGAAACGCACGACCCCTTGAGCACTCTCCGTCAGCCAATCGACCAACTTGCCTTTGCCTTCGTCGCCCCACTGGGTACCGACCACCACTACGTTGCGACCTTTGGTTGCTTTCATCTCAAACCCAATTCAAATGACAATTGCTCAAACAGCCTGCACGACCCAACGGCCCGCAACCTGAACCAGTTCACGATCACAGTGGAACTCATCCACCTCACTCTCGTGCCCTGGCAAAACACACACCACTGTTTCCCCAGCGGACCGAAGCTCTCCAATCGCTGCATTCACATCCGCAGCCTCGCCCCAGGGAGCACGAATGGCAGCCTTCAGCGCACGGGGTGGCACCACGCCAACCACCTGCTTGATGTCCAAACTGAATCCCGCCGCAGGACGATTTCGGCCAAACACTGCCCCCACCTCGTCGTACCGGCCGCCGCGCACCAGGGCATCGCTGGCACCGGGCGCATAGATCGCGAAGCGCGCACCGCTGTAGTAGGCATATCCACGCAAATCAGCCAAGTCGAAAGTGACAGAGGCTCCATCAAGACGCGACGCCAACCACTTCAAATTTGATAGCACTTGAGACACACCAGAAATGCGCTTCAGCGCATTTTCAGCCTCAGCCAGAACAGCAGAGTCTCCATATAGCTGGACAAGAGCGAGAAGGCCTTGCCGAGAATCCTCAGGAAAGCCACGCGTCAAGACTGTCAACTCTCCCGCATCCTTGGCCGCCAAAGCAGAATGAATGCCGCTGAGCAGTTGCGGGCTCACGCTCACACCAGCCAACAGGCTGCGGACGATGCGCACGTCCGCAAGATCAATGGTTGTGTCGCGTACATTGGCAACTCGCAAACACTCGCGAGCTAACTGCAAAGCCTCAAGGTCGGCCTCCAGCCCGGTATGCCCATAGATTTCGGCACCAAACTGAAGAGGCTCGCGGGTGGCATGCGGGCGGTCAGGACGCGTGTGCAACACAGGACCACAGTAGCAAAGACGTGTCACACCTTTGCGATTGAGCAAATGCGCATCAATGCGAGCAACCTGCGGAGTCGTATCAGCTCGCAGCCCCATGGAACGACCAGATAGCTGATCCACCAGTTTGAAGGTTTGCAGATCCAGCGCTTCGCCAGTGCCCGTAAGGAGAGATTCCAGATGCTCCAACAGCGGGGGCATCACTAACTCATAACCATAACAACGGGCTGTATCAAGCAGCCCGCGACGCAATTCTTCGATGTGCCGCGCTTCAGACGGCAAGACATCGGCAATGTGATCCGGAAGGACCCAAGCAGACATGGAGAAAAGGGGAGGCTGTTAAAACCGTGATTCTACCGGGACCGGGCGAGACTCCCCAAGGAATCTCCTAGTCGAGGGGTGTGACAGCATTCAGAAACAAAGCATCAGAAGACCCGCAGCCAGGGCCAACAATGCGAAAAAGCGTATTTGGCCATCCTGCAATTGAGCGATCTGCGCAACCGTACGTTTCCAGACTTGGGGGGACAAAAAAGGCAAAAAACCCTCAATTACCAGGACCAAGGCAAATGCCGTCCAAAGGCTGTCCCACATCATTCACCTCTCACAACCAGCGCCACTTGTTTACTTGCGTGGAGCAACAGGCGCCGATGCAGAAGCTGAGCCGCGAAAGACCTTGAAGAAGTCAGAGGACGATGGGTCTAGCACCATCACATCGCTTTTCTTATTGAAACTGCCCTTGTACGCCTCGAGACTGCGATAAAACTGGGCAAATTGAGGATCTTTGCTAAACGCTTCGGCGTAGATGCGGGCCGCTTCCGCGTCGCCCTCACCCTTCAGCTTTTGAGCATCCCGATAGGCATTGGCGATTGTGATCTCGCGCTGACGATCTGCGTCTGCACGAATCTTTTCGCCTTCTGCAGCACCTGTAGAGCGCAACTCATTGGCCACGCGCTTTCGCTCCGCTTCCATGCGCCGGTACACAGATTCAGTGATGGCTTCCACGTAATCAACACGGGTAATACGCACATCCACCACATCAACCCCCCAGGGCTTGGAACCACGAACTGTCTCCAAGACTTCGCGCTTGACATCAGCCATCAGCGCTTCGCGTTTGAGTGAGAGCAGCTCTTTCACCGTGCGCTTGTTGATTTCCTCCTGGAAAGCATTGCGAACCACCCGATTGAGCTGCATGGCACCCGCCGTCTCATCCAGCCCAACGTTGCGAATGTACTCAGTGGGCTCGGAAATGCGCCAGCGCACATACCAGTCGATAACGACACGCTGCTTTTCAGCGGTCAACATGGGCTCGGTGTCCGTGCTGTCCAAGGTCAGCAAACGCTTGTCTATGTAGGTGACGTTCTGAAATGGAGGAGGCAGCTTGAAATTGAGGCCAGGCTCCGTGATCACTTCTTTGATCTGACCCAGTGCATACAACACTCCAAACTGCCGCTGGTCCACAACAAAAAGCATGGAGCTCATGAGAGCAAGTACCACCAGAAGGGTAGATGCAATAAAACCGACTCTGTTCACGAACTACTCCTAGCGGGATTCACGTTCACGGGTGCGGCTGGTGTCGCGCGCGCGAGCGTCATTCGAAAAGGTTGGTGCGGGTGTTGCTGGTGGCACCGCTGGAGGCGAGTTGGTGGCCGCAGGGGCATCCAGCGCTCCGGACCCGCTTGCTACGCCTTGCATAATCTTGTCGAGCGGCAGGTACAGCAAATTGGAGCCTTGACGCGACTCCACCAGCACCTTGGTCACGTTGCCATAAATCTGCTGCATCGTGTCCAGATACATACGATCACGGGTTACCTGCGGAGCCTTCTGGTACTCCGCCAAAATAGAAGCAAACCGTTGCGAGTCACCTTGAGCCTGTGCAACGATCCTCGCCTTGTACGCAGCGGCCTCCTCGTTCAGACGAGAGGCAGAGCCCACAGCGCGTGGAATCACATCATTCGCGTAAGCCTGTGCCTCGTTTTTGGCACGCTCTCGCTCCTGTCCAGCTTTGAGGACATCATCAAAGCTGGACTGCACCTGCTCAGGCGGCCGCACACCGCCCTGCTGCAAATTGATGCCAACAACTTCTACGCCAACTTTGTAACGATCCAATATGGTCTGCATGAGCGCGCGAACGCGAGGCGCAATCTGATCTCGCTCTTCAGCCAATGCCGTGTCCATGCGCATCTTGCCCACCACCTCGCGAACGGCGGTCTCAGCTGCTTGAACCACGGCATCTGAGGGATTCTTGCTTTCGAAAAGCCATGCCCTGGCATCGCTCAGGCGATACTGAACAGCAAACTTGATCTCCACGATGTTTTCGTCTTCGGTCAGCATCGCGGACTCTCTCAAGCCCGTGCTTTTGATGACCGTGTCCCTCCCCACATCAGCGGAGCGAATTTGCGTCACAAAAACGAGCTCATGACGCTCAATTGGGTAAGGCAAGCGCCAGTTAAAACCTGCACCCACTGTGCTTTTGTACTTGCCGAATTGCGTAATGACGGCTTGCTGGCCTTCTTGCACTATGAAGAAACCTGTGCCCATCCAGATCACGAACGCAATGCCAGCAATCAAGCCAACACCCACACCGGCGCTTTTCATATCAGGTTGAAAGCCACCGCCAGCCCCGCCTCCCGGGCCACGGCCAGAACCATTCTTTCCCCCGAACAGACTGCCAAGCTTGCGATTAAGGTCACGCCAGAGCTCGTCGAGATCAGGCGGCTGCTGGCCATTGCTTGGCCGCTGATCCCCACCCCTCTGACCTGCGGGTGGCGCTGCAGGTCGATCCTCAGGGCGCACACTACCGTCCTCCGACTTATCATCCCCGCGACCCCAGCGTGGATCGTTCAGATTGAACATGCCCCGAATACGGTCCGGCAATGAAGCCCAGCGTAGGGTGCGAGTATGAAAATTCATGCGCAAAATCTCTGGTTCTCTGATGGCGTCATTCGATCATGCATTGTGCCCAATCAGGGCAACACATCCGGCAATTCAAGGGCGTCTGCTGGGGTCATATCCTCACGCGTAGCCAGCAACCTATCGGCCAAAGCGCGGCGCAGATCATCAAGACCTTCTCCAGATCGAGCACTTACGAACAGACGGGAAAGCGACTGCCCCCCCACTTCGTATTGGTCTACCAGCAGGGAGGGGCGTCGCTCTTCGGGCAATGCGTCAAGCTTGTTGAACACCAGTATCTGCGGAATATCCGATGCACCAATTTCCAGCAACACCCGCTCCACCTGCGCCATCTGCTCCGGGAAATCCGGGTTGGAAGCATCCACCACATGGAGCAGCAGATCTGCATCGACAGCCTCTTGCAGCGTAGCCTGAAAGGCATCCACCAATCCGTGCGGGAGATCCCGGATAAAGCCCACCGTATCGGACAGAGAAACAGATCGCGCCGCATCTGCCAGATACAACTGGCGTGTTGTAGTGTCTAGCGTGGCAAAAAGCTGATCCGCTGCATACGCTCGCGCTTTCACCAAAGCATTAAAAAGCGTGGACTTACCCGCGTTGGTGTACCCAACAAGCGAAATATTGAAGGTATCGCGCCTCTCGCGCTGGCGCCGCTGCGTGGAGCGCTGACGCTTGACCTTGATTAAGCGCTCTCTGGTGCGCTTGATCGCGTCACCAATCATCCGTCGATCCAGCTCGATCTGCTTTTCACCCGGACCGCCCCGGGCACCGATACCGCCAGTTTGGCGCTCCAGGTGAGACCAGCGCCGCACCAGCCGTGTACTCACATACTGCAGCTTGGCGAGCTCAACCTGAAGCTTGCCTTCGTGGCTTCGCGCACGTTGCGCAAAGATCTCCAGAATCAACAGCGTGCGGTCATTGACTGGAAGCTCGATATGACGTTCCAGATTACGCTGCTGCGCGGGGCTGAGTGATTGGTCAAACAGCACCTCCAATGCCCCATGCATCTGTGCCAAGGTGCGAATTTCATCCGCTTTGCCAGAGCCAATAAAGAGTGCTGCGTCCGGCGCTTTCCGCTTGCACGTAATGCGAGCAACAGGCCGTAAACCCGCCGTCTGGGCGAGCAGTCCCAACTCTTCCAACTCAGCATCGAAGTGGGGGAGACCAAAATCAACGCCCACCAGCAACACCGGCGTCATAGCGGACGAGGATGCGGAAGCCGAACTCAAAGCCAACCACCCTCTCTCTGCTCTACCTCGCTCAGAAAGCGAGCCCCGCTACCAGACAACAACTCAAGGGTTGCTGTTGTCAGCATCAGGGGTTTCTGAGGTAGAGAAATTGACCGCCCGACCTGGAACGATCGTAGAAATCGCGTGTTTGTAAACCATCTGCGTCACCGTATTGCGCAGCAACACCACATACTGGTCGAAAGACTCGATTTGCCCCTGCAGCTTGATCCCGTTGACCAAATAGATGGACACCGGAACATGCTCCCGACGCAATGCGTTGAGGAAGGGGTCTTGCAAAAGCTGGCCTTTATTGCTCACGATATTCTCCGTGTTCAAGTGTTGTTGTAAACCAGCACCTTACCACAGCCAGACGCACGCTCTGGCTTTAACACACATGGCCCCTCGACTGAGGAGCCTTTGTCGTCAGGCCTCGTCTTTGTCCGCAAAAGGATTGTGCGAGGTTTTCATCTCAATGCGCAAAGGGGTCCCCACAAGATCAAACTCCTTGCGGAAGCGCCCTTCCAAGAATCGCTTGTAAGCATCAGTCACGTGCTCCAGCGAGTTACCATGGATCACGATCACAGGCGGATTCATACCGCCTTGGTGCGCATATCGCATTTTGGGGCGGAACATCCCCGCCCTCTTGGGGCTTTGGAACTGAACTGCCTCCAGCAGCAGTCGGGTGAGCACTGGCGTGGACATCTTGCAGGTGGCCGCCCGGTGGGCCTGGGCAATAGATGTCCATAGAGGACCAAGCCCCTGACGCTTCTTCGCGGAAATGAAGTGCAACGAAGCAAACTTCAGGAACGCTAGCCGCGTCTCAATGGAGCGCTCCAAGAGCTGTCGTTGGTAGTCATCCACCGCATCCCATTTGTTCACCGCCAGAACCACAGCGCGGCCACTCTCCAGAATATAGCCCGCGATATGAGCATCCTGGTCCGTTACCCCCTGGGTGGCATCGAGCAATAACAGCACCACATTTGCGGACTCGATGGCTTGGAGCGTTTTCACTACCGAGAATTTTTCGATGGCCTCAAACACCTTCCCCTTGCGGCGCAATCCTGCAGTATCCACCAACTCAAAGCGCTGGCCATTGCGCTCAAAAGGCACAGTGATGGCATCGCGGGTCGTGCCGGGCATGTCAAATGCCACCAGTCGCTCTTCGCCAAGCCAGGTGTTGATCAGAGTGGATTTACCCACGTTGGGGCGCCCCGCCACGGCAAGCTTGATAACGCCCTTGTCCAACGCCGTATCCGAATCGTCAGGTTCAGGCAGATTGAGCGGCTCCAGCGCAATGTCAACCAAACTGCGTATGCCCTGCCCGTGCGCCGCAGACACAGGATAAACCTCGCCCAGCCCCAGCTCATAGAACTCCGCTAGTTGGACGCCCTGGAGCATGCCCTCCGCTTTGTTGGCGACGAGCACGCAAGGCTTGCCCAAGCGACGCAAGTAATTGGCAATGTCGTGGTCTTGCGCGGAGACACCTGCACGGGCATCCACCACAAAAATCACCACGTCCGCCTCGGCGACCGCCTGCTGAGTTTGTTTGGCCATCTCGCGGTAGATGCCGCTGGAAGCGTCGGGTTCGAAGCCACCGGTATCAATGACGATGTACTCGTGTTTTCCTTGCTTGCCGTTACCGTAGTGCCGGTCACGCGTAAGTCCCGCAAAGTCAGCGACGATAGCGTCGCGCGACTTGGTCAGACGGTTGAAGAGCGTGGACTTGCCGACATTCGGGCGCCCCACGAGGGCGATAACTGGCTTCATTGAATAAGACCGATCAATCTGGACGGAATCCGTAAATGCCGCCATTGCGGGTAACAACCACCAGGGTATCTGCAGCCACGACTGGGGCAGCAGCGATGGCAGACCCATCTGTCGCCAGCCTGTTCAGGGGCGAACCATCTGTACGAGACAGCAAATGCACCAAACCCGAGTCGTCACCGACGACTACCGAGCGCCCTAGAAGCAGTGGCGCCGTGAGTTTGCGGTACTTGAGTCGATCGATACCCCACAAGCGTGAACCATCCGCGCGGCGCCACGCGACAAGAGTGCCATTGCTCTCAGAACCAAAAATGGCCTCTGCATCGCCGTGAACGCCTTCTGCTCCGCTAGCCGGCTGCGTCCAGACGGTCGCTCCCCTTGCCGTGTTCACACAACCCACAGCAGCTTGAAAGGATCGAGCGCACACTGTTTCGCCCACACGGCTGGTGCGCCCCACCAACTCGACAAGGCGCTCCACGTCATTGGTGCCCCGTGCGCTGGCAATGGGGGTCTCCCATCGCACACTGCCATTGTCAGGATTCAATCCGACCAAACGGCCTGACAACCCCACCACCAGCGTGTCGCCCAAAGCGGTCAAGACACCAGCCTGGCGCAATATCAAAGGCTCCCCGGGGCGCTGCTGGGCCCAGAGACGACGACCTGTCGACAGATCAAAGGCAGACACGGATCGATCTGCCAACAACACGAAAACACGACCGCCTGCAACCAGAGGTGGTGTGAATACCTGAGCAGCGAGCGTCTCACGCCAGCGCTCACGCCCCCCATCAATAACGATCAGTGCATTGTTACGCGAGACCACCGCCGCGAACTTGCCATCGCTACCCACAGCTGCCGACAGAGGCTCAGCCAGCGCTGCTCGCCAGATATCCCCCCCCGTACGCGCATCCAGGGCTGCCACCGCACCATCAGCTGACGCGACGGTCACCACATTGCCAGCAACATGGACCTCCAATGGCAATCCAGCCACATTGCCAAGGCGCGCAGTCCATGCTTGCCGCACGCCCAGAACGGCCACATTGGCTCCGAGGTCGGCAGGCACAGGCTTAGACTTGTCTGCGCTCCACAAAGAACAACCGGCCAACGTGGCAGCCACTAGTGCTACCACCAGACCGCGCACAAAAAATTGGTGCCCTGACCTTGCGTTGATAGGCGACGACATGGTTATTTGGACTCCGCAGGTGTTGCGGTTGAAGAGACAGCAGAAGCCACATTCACACCTTGCAGCGAGACACCCAGCGCGTTCAGCTTGATTTCCACCAGACGGCGGTACTCGACACTGTCTTCGAACCCCTTATATGCCTTGGTGTACTCAGCGATCGCGTCCTGACGCTTGTCCTGGAGCATCAGGACGTCACCCTTGCGGTCCGCCACAACAGAGGAGAATTCCGGCGCAAAACTGCTGGATAGTTGCTTGAGTGCTTCGTCATAGTTCTTTTGATCCATGAGCACACCAGCCAATCGCAACTTGGCCAAGGCCTTGAGGCCCTCGTCTGACGATTGTTCTGCAACCCACAGAAGCGCCTCTTTGGCGCCTTCGACATTACCAGTGCCCTGCATGGCCTTGGCGAGGGTCAAGCCTGCCTGCCCAGCTTGGACAGTCCCTGCATATTTAGACTTCAGATCGGCAAAAGCTTGTTCCATGCGGACGTTATCGGCAGACCGCGCAGCCACATCCACAGCATCAAACAACGCAGCCGCCTGCGTGGCCTGCCGGGTTTGCCAGTACTGGTAACCGTTCCAAGCAGCCGCTGCACCTGCAACGACAATGACCACGGAGCTGATCAACGTGCCCCAGGTGTTCCAAAAATGCTTGAGCTGGTCTAGCTGCTCTTGTTCTTCAAGGTCGAGATGATTTGCCATGGAATGTGATTGGGTTAGCGGGTGGATTGTAGGGTGGCCGACCATTGCGCGACCAAGTCCAGCGGGCGCTCGGTTTGCTCACCTGCGCCATCACGCAAGGCTTTGACAGTCACCATGCCACGAGACAGCTCATCATCGCCAAACACCAGCGCGTGCATTGCACCACTGGCATCAGCCTTCTTGAATTGCGATTTCATACTGCCCATGCCCTCCAGCGAAGGGGCCGCGTGCATCTGGACACGAACACCATGTTGGCGCAATTGCTCGACAGTAGCCACAGCCCGAGGTAACGCGGCCGCCGAAGGGACAATGGCATAGACGTCCGGAACCAGCAAAGGGGTGGCACTTTGCTGCTCCTTGAGCAACTCCAGTACCCTTTCGACCCCCAACGCCCAACCCACCGCCGGTGCGGCCTTGCCACCGATTTGTTCGATCAAGTAGTCGTAGCGCCCCCCACCGCAGATCGTGCCCTGCGAGCCCAACTGATCCGTCACAAACTCGAACACAGTGAGGTTGTAGTAGTCCATGCCACGCACCAGGCGAGGATTGACAGTCCAAGCTATCCCGTTGGCATCAAGAATGGCCTTGACGGCATTGAAATGCGCCAAAGACTCCTGACCCAGAAAGTCAATCAAACGAGGCGCTGCTTCCACCAGCGACTGCATCGCGGGATTCTTGGTGTCGAGGATGCGCAGAGGGTTGCTGTGCAGCCGCCGACGCGCCTCCTCGTCAAGAGCATCGACGTGCTGTTCCAGATACGCGATCAATGCAGCACGGTGAGCCTTGCGCTCGTCCGGCTGCCCCAAACTGTTGAGTTCGAGACGCACATTCTGCAGGCCAAGGTCGCGCCACAGGGCACTCGCCAGAAGAATCAACTCGGCATCGACCTCGGCACCCGGAAACCCCAGTGCCTCGGCGCCGATCTGGTGAAACTGGCGGTAGCGTCCGCGTTGGGGACGCTCATGACGAAACATGGGGCCCATGTAGTACAGGCGCTTACCGCCGTCGTACAACATAGAGTGCTCTGCAACCGCACGCACCACACCAGCTGTCGCTTCGGGGCGAAGCGTCAGCTGCTCCCCATTGAGACGGTCCTCAAACGAGTACATCTCTTTCTCGACAATGTCGGTGACCTCGCCCAATCCACGTACAAACAACGGTGTGGGTTCGACAATGGGTGTGCGGATATTGCGATAGGCGTAGCGCGCCATCAGGTCGCGCACCTTGGCCTCCAGCCACTCCCAACGGGCAGATTCCGGAGGCAGGATGTCGTTCATGCCCTTCACCGCAATCAGCTTCTCTGGTTTGGACGAGGGACTGCTTTTTTCGTTACTCACAGCGCTTCTTTTCTATGTCTGGCGGAAATTTACATAAGCTGGACAGACCACCTCCCGAATGCTTCACGGTGAGGGTGGCTGCAGCACTACCGGTCAAGCAGCAGACACCCCGGCGCCAAAACGCTTTTCGATGTACTGCTCGACGATGCGATGGAATTCATTGGCGATATCGTCACCGCGCAGGGTCATTGCCTTCTCGCCATCAATGAAGACAGGGGCGGCAGGCGCCTCACCCGTCCCCGGCAGACTGATTCCAATGTCTGCGTGCTTGCTTTCACCCGGGCCATTGACAATACAGCCCATGACTGCAACCCGTAGCGATTCCACACCCGGATAACGCACGCGCCACACAGGCATTTGCGCACGCAGGAAGTCGTCGATCTGCTTGGCCAGGTCCTGAAAGGTGGTGCTGGTGGTACGGCCACATCCCGGGCACGCGGTAACGCTGGGCACAAAAACCCGCATGCCCAACGCCTGCAAGATTTCGGATGCCACAACCACCTCTTGGGTACGCGCCTCGCCTGGCTGGGGTGTCAACGACACACGAATCGTGTCGCCAATACCCTCTTGCAGCAGCACGGACAATGCGGCCGCTGAAGCGACCGTTCCCTTGGTACCCATACCGGCTTCGGTGAGACCCAGGTGCAAAGCATAGTCGCAACGGCGTGCCAACTCGCGGTACACCGAAATCAGATCCTGCACTCCGCTGACTTTGCACGACAAGATGATCTGGTTGCCGTCCATCCCCATGGCCTCTGCACGACGCGCAGATTCAATGGCCGATGTGATGAGGGCCTCGTACATGACCTGACGAGCCTCCCATGGATTGCTGCGGCGGCTGTTCGTATCCATCAGCTCAGCCAGCAACTCCTGATCGAGACTGCCCCAGTTGACACCGATGCGCACAGCCTTGTTCCAGCGCATGGCAGCTTCGATCATCTGCCCAAACTGCTTGTCGCGCTTGTCCCCCTTGCCCACATTGCCAGGGTTGATCCGATACTTGGACAAAGCTTGGGCGCAGTCCGGAAACTCGGTGAGCAGGCGGTGTCCGTTGTAGTGAAAATCGCCCACCAAGGGAACACTCTCACCCATGCGATCCAGTTGTTCCCGGATGTACGGTACCGCTGCAGCAGCTTCTGGCGTATTAACGGTGATGCGGACAAACTCCGACCCCGCCTGAGCGAGCTCCTTGACCTGAATCGCGGTCCCAATGGCATCGACGGTGTCGGTGTTGGTCATGGACTGCACGCGCACGGGAGCATCCCCCCCCACGGTCACCACACGCGAACCCCAGACAACTTTCGCTTGGCGCGAACGTCTAGGTAAGGGCGAAGCAATCGCCACCGGCCCAAAATCAATCGGGGAGTTTTCCACTATTTCACCTCGAAACGCGCCACGTTTTCACGGGCGACTGCCGTCAGATCAAACGGCTTTCCTCGAACAATCACTTCCGTCGCGTCCGCGCGACCGACAATCACTGCCAGGGGCGTGGGTGCCGACACCGATACAGACTCTCCCGCCGCCAGATTGCGTTGCAACGCCAGTGCACCATTGGCATCCCGAACTTGCACCCATGACGCACCGCGCGCACGCAGCACCAGGGGACCGGAGGGAGCATCTGCCGCGCCATCAGCGGCCGAAACAGCGCCCGCAGACACGCCACTGCCAGCGGCAGCAGGCGCTGGAGGTGCAGCGGCAGGTGGCGCAGCAGACACGGGCACCGAAGCCGCCGAAGCAGCGGCGGGCGATGCAGAAATAGATGCATCGGCGGGGCGCTCCACCGTTGGTGGCACCACGGCAGGTGCAGGCTCGGAGGCATTGGCCGGCAAAGCATCTGGCACCGCAACGGGCACTGGATCGGAAGAATCCCCTGGCGTGGAATGCCGAGGGACAAAGAACAAAACCACAGCTCCCACCAACAGTGCAAGAACGACCAACACCACAGAACGCGAGCCGGAACCGGAACCCGCGAATGACGCCGAAGAGGACGACGAAGATTTGCCGGCACTACCCTTCACAGGTGCATTGATACCCGCACTGTCCACAGACAGACGAGGACTTTGACTTTGGGGAAGCAAAGACAAAATGGGCGCTGGGTCAATTTTGAGGGTACGGCAAACACTCGAAGCCAGCGCGCGCACAAATACGGTGTCAGGCAGCACTGTGTAGTTATCTGCCTCCAGGGCTTCCAACTTGCTGACGGGTACTTTCAACGCAACCGCCAGGGCTGCGATGTGCATGCCTGCCGCCTGCCGGGCCTCCTTGAGCAAGCCGCCCGCCGTCACTCCGCTCTCCACCACCTCACTCATTGAAAGCCCCACGTTCGTATGCACCCAGCTCCCTGGAATCCGGGAAGCGCTTGCGCAACTGAGCAGCCAGTTGCCTCATTGCCACGGTTTCGCCCAAAGCCCGCTCCACCTTGATGCCCAGCCACAACGATTCAGAGTTGGCGAAATCGCTGTTGTTGAGCCGTCGAATGTAAAACTGCGCACGCGACAACTCGTTGCGCCGCAGCAAGAGCGCTGCGAGGTGATAACCGACCACCGGATTCGCAGCATCGAATTCATAGGCCTTCAAGAAAGACTGTTCCGCTTCGGGAAACTGTCCCGCACCTGACTGGCACAGGCCACGGGCCATCCACGTTTTGCCACGCGCTGTATAGGCGGGGTTGGCGATGGCTCGGACAAAATATTGGTCGGCCTCCACATACTTTTGCTGCTGGCACATCAGCCAGCCATAGTTGTGCAGTACGTTGGAGTCATTTGCCCGTAGCGACAAGGCACGGCGGAAACTTTCTTCGGCCTGTGCATAGTCACTCAGGCGCATGTAAATCAGGCCACGCAGATTGAAAGCATCGGCATAAGAAGGATCTGCTGCCAGCGACTGCTTGACTTCATCCAGTGCCACCGCCGTTTGCCCCAATTCAAAATAGTTGGAGGCCAACTCTAGCCGGATACGAGCGCGGCGCCGCGACTCAGGCTCATCGGACGGCGTGACCAGGCCTGCATCGGCGTCACTGACTGCAGACGAAGCGTTTGTTGCACACCCCTGGAGCGCCCATATGCAAACCACCGCACTGCATGCCGTGAGTGTCCAGCGGCCAATATGCCGCCAGCGTCCAACCATTCCCGCCATGTAGAGCCTCCTTGAAGTTTGCCAACTGCCTGATCAAGTCACCGGTTTGAGCACGATTGTGCGCTGCTTTGCCATGCGTTCTGCGGCCCGGGTACGATCTTTGACATCCCCAGCCAATTGACCGCACGCCGCGTCAATGTCATCACCGCGCGTCTTGCGCACCGTGGTGATGATGCCCGCGTCACTCAGAATCTTGGCAAAGGCCTGCACCTGATTTTGCGGGGACCGCAACAGCCCTGATGCGGGAAACGGATTAAAAGGAATCAGATTGAACTTGCAGCGAATACCACTGCGCTTGACCAACTCGATCAGCTGGCGCGCATGCTCCGCCTGGTCATTGACACCATCAAGCATGCAGTATTCGAACGTGATGAAGTCACGGGGTGCATGCGCCAAATAGCGGTTGCAAGCGTCCAGCAACTCCTCGATCGGATACTTGCGATTGAGCGGAACCAGGTTGTCGCGCAGTGGGTCATTGGGTGCGTGCAGCGACACCGCCAATGCCACGGGACAGTCTTGCGCAAGGCGGTCCATCATGGGCACGACGCCCGATGTAGATACCGTCACGCGGCGGCGCGACAGGCCATACCCGTGATCGTCCAGCATTACTTTGAGCGCAGGGACTAATGCCGAATAGTTTTGCAGCGGCTCCCCCATGCCCATCATGACCACATTCGAGATCACACGGTCTTCAGTCCGCAAGCGCTCGCGCAGGGAGTGCTCTGCAAACCACAGCTGGGCGACGATCTCACCCGTCGTCAGATTGCGACTGAAACCCTGATGGCCTGTAGAACAGAAGCGGCAACCGACAGCGCAGCCCGCCTGCGATGACACACAGAGGGTTCCGCGATCATCCTCCGGGATGAACACGGCTTCCACCGCGTTGCCATCACCCACATCAAACAGCCACTTCACAGTGCCGTCCGAGGACACATGCTCTGAAATAACGGGCAGTGCCTCGACCTGCGCACAGCCCTTGAGCTTGTCACGCAAGGCCTTGGCCAAGTCGCTCATGGCGTCGAAATCGCTGGCACCGCGCTGATGAATCCAACGAAATAGCTGGGTGGCGCGGAAGCGCTTTTCCCCCAGCCGCTCGCAAAACGCCGCCAGACCGTCGAGGTCAAATTCCAGCAGATTCGTCGTGCTCATGGTGCCAAACCCACTGGAGACCAAGCATAGCTACCCCCATGACACGGGACTCCCACCAGGGTGGGTGCGGGCATGGGGAGCATCACCATCTCAGCGCGAGTAGATATTCAGGCCGGGGAAGAAGAATGCCACTTCGGCCTGTGCGGTTTCAGCGGCGTCGGAGCCGTGCACAGCGTTAGCGTCGATGCTGTCAGCGAAGTCGGCGCGGATGGTGCCAGCTTCTGCCTTCTTGGGGTCGGTTGCGCCCATGAGTTCGCGGTTCTTGAGGATGGCGTTCTCGCCTTCCAGGGCCTGGATCATCACAGGGCCGGAGATCATGAAGTCCACCAGGTCCTTGAAGAAAGGACGCTCTTTGTGCACTGCATAGAACTGCTCGGCTTCCAGGCGCGACAGGTGGGCCATACGGGCTGCCACGACCTTGAGGCCGGCAGCTTCAAAACGAGCGTAGATCTGACCGATGACGTTCTTGGCCACTGCGTCGGGCTTGATGATGGAGAGAGTGCGTTCGATTGCCATGTTGATTTCCTGAATGGTTGTTGCTGTGATTCGTTTGTCCACCGGACAAAGCCCTCGATTCTAACCGGGGAGCGTGAAGGCAGGAGCACTCAGCGCCCACCACCTCCGCGCCGGGGACCGCCGCCACCGGGGCGTCGTTTGTCCTGGCGGTGGCGCGAGAGGCTGTCCATGCCGATGTAGCCCACAGACGTTTTCATCGGATCGGGCTGTGCCGAGCCCCCACGCTGGCGATCGCCCCCTGCAGCGTTGTTGCCACGGGCAGGGCCCTGGCTACCATCGCGGCGCGGCTTCTGGCCACGGGGGCCACCAGGGACGGCCGGCTGCGACATGTCCCGACGCGAGCCATCACCGCGTGGTCCACCACGGCCACGGTTGCGCGGCTTGCCATTGCGCCCGCCAGCACCAGCCCCTTCAGGACGTCCCTCCACAGGCTCGGGGCGCCCAGCACCTGCGGCCTGAACCAGTGCACGGATATCACTCTCGTCCAGTTCCAGCCAGGCTCCGCGCTTGAGGCCGCGCGGCAGCACCATGGCACCGTAGCGGATGCGGATCAGGCGGCTGACCGCATGACCCACCGATTCGAGCATGCGGCGTACTTCCCGGTTGCGGCCTTCGGAGATGGTGACCCGGTACCAGCAGTTGGAACCCTCTCCACCACCGTCCTCGATGGAGCCAAACGATGCCATGCCGTCATCCAGGCGCACGCCGTCCAGCAGTTTTTGTTTTTCCTCGTTGCTCAGAGCACCCAGCACACGAACGGCGTACTCGCGCTCCAACCCAAAGCGTGGATGCATCAGTTTGTTCGCCAGCTCGCCCGAGCTGGTGAACAGCAAGAGACCCTCCGTGTTCAGGTCCAGGCGTCCTACCGACTGCCACTTGCCCTGCATGAGTCGGGGCAGCTTGCGAAAGACGGTGGGTCGATTCTGGGGATCGTCATGGGTCACGACCTCGCCCACAGGTTTGTGATACGCGATTACGCGCGCCGGAGGGGGGTCGATGCGATAGCGGATCGGCTTGCCGTTGACCTTGACCTGATCGCCAAACTGAATGCGCTGTCCGATGTGAGCAGGTTCGTTGTTGACCGAGATCCGCCCCTCCAGGATCAATTGCTCCATCTCCAGCCGCGATCCCAGCCCTGCCTGGGCCAGCACCTTGTGCAATTTAGGTGTCTCGACCTGCGGCAGCAGCACCCGCTTCTGCGGCACCGCGTCTGCGGAGGCATCTTCCTCGTCGAAACGACCGGACACTACATCCTCAAACTGATAGCCCTCCACGACAGCGGCAGCTCTGCGCTTGTCGCGCCCTGCCCCATCAGGACGCTGAGGCCGTTCACGAGATTCGCCACGAGGGGGGTGCCCTGTCTGCCGAGTATTGCCCTCGCCTTCGGCCGCCGATACGGCCGCCTCAGGAGATATCGAGTCCATGGCGACCGCCTGCACCTGGGCCACAGGCACCTCTGGCGCTGCAGCTTCCAACACAGGCGCCGACGTACCGACATGCATCGCCACCACGGCTTCAGGCACCGCTTCCTCGGCAAGGACAGCTTCCGCCTTTTTGCGAGGAGCCCGCTTGGCAGCCGGCTTTTTGGCAGCAGGCACCGTATCAGCGGCATTCAACCCAGGCACTTCGGCCGGATTTTCGGAGGTCGAGTCGTTCATCAAGTATTTCCCTGGATACCACCCGGGGTATCAACATGGTCGTCGCGGAGATCAGTCTCCACATTCTGAAAAAAATCATCCACGGGCCGCTTACTACCCGTATCAGTCACAGCCTCCACAGACTCCACTGGCTCTTGCCCACCGACTTCGTGCGGCAAAACCGCCAGCAGATCAGGCTCACCCCCAATGACTCCCTGGGCGGCGGCTGCCATGGCTTCCAGCACATTCGCATTGCCTGTCGGGTCATCGAGCACCGGCAGTTGGTCCAGAGACTGCAGGCCCATATCGTCCAGAAACTGGCGGGTCGTGGCGAACAACGCCGGGCGCCCCACCGTTTCTCGGTGGCCAATGACCTCCACCCAACCCCGGTCTTCCAACTGTTTGATGATCAGGCTGTTGACCGTCACACCCCGAATGTCCTCGATATCCCCACGCGTGACCGGTTGCCGATAGGCAATGATGGCCAAGGTTTCCATGGTGGCCCGGGTGTAGCGGGGCGGTTTTTCGGGATGCAGACGGTCCAGGTATTCACGCATTTCAGGACGGCTCTGGAAGCGCCATCCCGTCGCCACCTGTACCAGCTCCACCCCACGCTGCGCCCAATCAAGCTGCAGTTCCTGCAACAGCACCTTGAGGGTGTCGGACCCCAGCGCGTCATTGAACAACACCCGCAACTCGCGCACGGGCACGGGCTGCTGCGCGCAGATCAACGCAGTTTCGAGGACCCTTTTGGCATCCACCGTGTTCATGGTTCAGCGATTCCTGGAAAAGTGCCACGCGTTGCAACGGGTGTCACATCAACAGCAGGGGCAATCATTGGTGCACCGCGCAATGGCGCTGGTGCGTTGGTAGAGCCCGGCGGGATTCCGGCTGCGGGCTAGGGCCGTCACGGCCGTTCAGGGCGCATTGTAGCCCAGGCCCCATTCCGACAGCGCCCGGCGAATATCGTCGGGTACAGGGGCACGGAACTCCAGAGGATCCCCCGTCACCGGATGCGCAAAAGCCAACCGGTAGGCGTGCAGGGCCTGGCGTTGCAAGGCCCCGACCGGCGCGCCACCGTACAAGGCATCGCCCACCAAAGGATGGCGCAGAGACGCCATGTGCACGCGAATCTGGTGCGTGCGCCCGGTGTGCAAGGTGCACTGCACCCAGCAACCACGCTCGCTTCCCTCCAGACACAGGAAATCCGTGCGGGCGGTTTTGCCAGGGTGTACCGCCAAGTCCACCACCGCCATGCGCAGGCGATTGCGAGGGTCCCGCCCGATGGGGGCATCCACCGAGCGGGTCGCCCCCCCCGTCCAGGCACCATGCGCCATGGCCACGTACTGGCGCTTGACCTTGCGCTCGGCAATCAGCGCCACCAGGGCGTCCATGGTCGCACGGTCCCGGGCGACCACCATGAGACCGCTGGTGTCCTTGTCCAGGCGGTGAACGATACCAGCCCGTGGCACCCGCAGTGCCTTGTCGTCGCGGGCCAGCAGGCCGTTGAGCAAGGTGCCGCTCCAGTTGCCTGGCGCAGGGTGCACAACCAAGCCTGCGGGCTTGTTCACCACCAGCAAGTGCTCGTCTTCGTACACCACATCAATCGCCATGGGCTCAGGCCGGAAGGCCTGGCTTTGGAGGGTGGGCCGCATCTCCAGCACCACCAGGTCACCGGCCTTGACCCGCGCGGCTGCCTTGAGAGCAGGCTTGCCATTGAGGCTGACCAGTCCCTGGGCCAGCAATTGCTGAAGATAGCTGCGGGAGAACTCGGGAACCAGCTCTACCAGCGCACGATCCAGCCGCTCGGCGTGCTGGCCTGGGCCCATCTGTAGCGAGCGCAACTCGCTGTCCGCGTCGGCCAGGGCTTCCGACTCATCGGCCAGCAGGAGGGAATCGCCCTCCTGCGCTGTCGTCACCTCAGACGCTTCGGGACCACCGCCCGGCGAGTGATCCGCCATCGGACTCAACGGGATGGCAGATAGCGTGTGGGATCGACAGGCTTGCCCTGCCGGCGGATTTCAAAGTGCAGCTTGACGCGGTCTGCGTCGGTGTTGCCCATCTCGGCGATCTTCTGGCCCTTGCGCACCGCCTGGTCTTCCTTGACCAACAGGGTCTGGTTGTGTGCGTAAGCGGTGAGGAACGTGTTGTTGTGCTTCAGGATGACCAGGTTGCCATAGCCGCGCAGACCGGCACCGGCATAGACCACACGGCCATCCGCTGCCGCCAGTACCGGGTCACCCGCCTTGCCGGCAATATCGAAGCCCTTGTTGCGTGCCTCGTCAAACCCGGCAATCAGCGAACCCGATGCAGGCCAGATGAACGCCAACTCATCCTCGCCCGCTGGCGCTGCCGCAGGTGCCGGCGTGGCTGGCGCCACCGCCACCACCGTGCCCGACGCAGCAGAGGCAGCAGGCTTGGCGCCGCTGGCGGCCGATGCAGGAGCCGCAGCGGGCGTGCTGGCTGGAGCGACGGAGGATGATGTGACCGGGCGTGTCACCACCCCGCTCTCAGAGGCCACCACCGCCGGGGCAGCGGACGGAGGAAGTACGCGCAGCACCTGACCGACTTCGATCAGGTTGGCGTTTTCCAGATTGTTCCAGCGGGCGATGTCTTTCCAGCTCTGCCCAGACTCCAGGCCGATGCGAATCAGGGTATCCCCAGGCTTGACCGTGTAGTAACCCGGCTTGCCGGCGTTTTCTGCACCAGGCAGAGGCTTGACGGGGGTACCCACCACCACGCCCGGCTGTGCTGCGGGCGCTGGGGCAGAAGACGACGAAGAGGTGCCCCGATCTTCCACAGGAGCCTTGTTCATGCGGGTGCCACAGCCGGAGAGCACCAGCCCCGCCATTGCCACGGTAAAACCCACCACAAGACCACGCGATACGAACATAAGCAATTCCCTTTACGCAATCCCCGATTTTAGGGGGACAAAATGCACGGGTTCGAGCACGTTTTGTTTCAATCCGTGCGGGGTTTTGTCGATCACCAGCAACATTTGCTGCCCGCCCGTCAGTGCCATGGGTGCCACCAGACGCCCCCCCACGGCCAATTGATCACACCAGGCCAGGGGCACAGCATCGCCCCCAGCTGCGGCAATGATGGCCGCGTACGGAGCACCTTTGGCATAGCCGAGCATGCCGTCGCCAAACAGCAGGTGCACGTTGGCCAGGCGGAACGGCCGCAAGTTGTCGCGCGCCTTGTCGTGCAGGCCACGCAGGCGCTCCAGCGTGTACACCTCGCGGGCCAGCAGGCTCAGCACTGCAGCCTGGTAGCCGCAGCCCGTCCCAATTTCCAGCACACGGCCCAGCCCGCCATGGCGTGCGCTCTCTGCGCCCAGCAGCAGCTCACACATGCGAGCCACCACGCTGGGCTTGGAGATGGTCTGGCCCAAGCCTATCGGCAGGCTGGTGTCTTCGTAGGCCTGGTTGACCAGGGCACTGTCCACAAACCGGTGGCGCTCCACAGCGCCCATGGCCTGCAGCACGGGGGCCAACGTGATGCCGCCCGCCGCCAGTTTTTGCACCATCCGCGCCCGGACGGCCGACGAATCCAGCCCCACTCCGGCAGGTGCCGCGGCCACCGCCGGCTTCCGCTGTGCGGGGGAAGACGGCGCTACCGCTGGCTTACCCATGGCGGCGTTACCGGACACCGGCAGCTTGGCCGGAAACCCCGGGCGGCGCTGCATCACGCCCCGGGGGCGGCAGCCGCCCCCGCCGCCAAACGGGCGGCGGTCTGCGCCCAGTAGCCGAGGTTGTCGTGATCGGTCAGATCCACCTTGAGGGGCGTGATGGACACATGGCCCTGGGCCGTGGCGTGAAAGTCCGTGCCTTCTGCATCGTCCTTGGCAGCACCGGCACCGCCGATCCAGTACATGGCTTCGCCCCGGGGGCTTTCCTGCACGATGACCCGTTCCGCCGCATGGCGGCGCCCCAGGCGGCACAGCTTGGCTGGGCGCAAGGCCTCCAGCGGCATGTTGGGGATGTTCACATTGAGCAGCCAGGGGGTTTCGTTGACCAGTTGCTGCGCACGCATCTGCGCCACCAGTTCACGCGCCTTGGCCGCGGCGGCCTCCAGCTCGGCCCAGCCCTTGTCCACCTGCGAAAAAGCGATGGCCGGAACGCCAAAAAGATATCCCTCCATGGCAGCACCCACCGTGCCGGAATAGATGGTGTCGTCGCCCATGTTGGCGCCATTGTTGATGCCCGATACCACAAGGTCGGGCCGGTAGCCCAGCAAGCCAGTCAGAGCGATGTGCACGCAGTCTGCCGGGGTGCCGTTCACATAGCGAAAACCATTCGCCGCCTTGTGCACATACAGCGGTGAATGCAGTGTCAGCGCGTTGGACTTGGCACTGTTGTTATGTTCTGGCGCAACGACCTCCACCTCAACACCGTCGAGGGTCTTGAGCGCATCATGCAGCGCGACGATGCCGGGGGCCTGGAAGCCGTCGTCATTGGAAATCAGGATCTTCATGGTCTGAGTAGGGGTTGCAACGGATTGTAGGTGGGCAGGCCATTGCTGCGCCCGAGGGCGCCAGAGAAGCCGCCGCCGCCGCCCGTCGCTCGTGGGACATCCGGCACGCCAGCGCCCCACCTATCATGCGGGCCATCATTGACAAGACCGACCGACAGGAGACTTCCCCATGCATGCCTGGCTTTGCACCAACCCCACCGGCGTCGAGGCACTTGCCTGGACGGAGCTGCCCACCCCCACCCCCAAGGCGGGCGAGGTGCTCATCGAGATCAAGGCCGCCAGCCTGAACTTCCCCGACCTGCTGATCGTGCAGAACAAGTACCAGATGAAGCCGCCGCTGCCCTTTGTGCCCGGCTCGGAATACGCGGGCGTGGTGGCTGCCGTAGGCGAAGGCGTCACGCACCTCAAGGTCGGCCAGAACGTGGCCTGCCTGTCGGGCACCGGCGGCTTTGGCACCCACACCATTGCCCCCGCAGCCCTGTGCATGCCGTTGCCAGACGGCTTTTCGCATGTCGATGCAGCCGCTTTCATCATGATCTACGCCACGTCGCACCATGCGCTGGTAGACCGCGCACAGCTCAAGGCGGGCGAGACCGTGCTGGTGCTGGGCGCTGCCGGGGGCGTGGGCACGGCCGCCATTCAGATCGCCAAGGCCATGGGCGCACGTGTGATTGCCGCCGCATCCAGCGACGAAAAGTGCGCGCTGTGCACTTCCATCGGAGCCGACGCGACCATCAACTACAGCAAGGACAACCTGCGCGAGGCCATCAAGACCCTCACGGACGGCAAGGGCCCCGACGTGATCTATGACCCCGTGGGTGGCGACTTTGCCGAGCCCGCGTTCCGCTCCATCGCCTGGCGCGGCCGCTATCTGGTGGTCGGGTTTGCGTCCGGCCCCATCCCGGCCCTGCCGTTCAACCTGGCGCTGCTCAAGGGCGCGTCCATCGTCGGCGTGTTCTGGGGCGACTTTGCCAAGCGCGAACCCAAGGCCAACGCCGCCATGATGGGCGAGCTGGCACAGTGGTATGCCCAGGGCAAGATCAAGCCCGTGATCGACCGCACCATGCCCATGGCCGAGCTGCCCGCCGCCTACGCCCACATGGGCTCGCGCGGGGTGATGGGCAAGCTGGTCATGGTGAACTGACGGCCAGCCGCCCCCTTTGGAACGTGTGGACAGATCTCGCAAGGGGTCCTCCCCATGTTCCTGGCTGGCATACCCGTGTGGCCCGGTGTGCCAGCACGCACGGCGCCTTGCCTGTGTCACACTTGTGCATTCCAGCCTCCTGACACTGGTGCCCGCCCATGGCCGACCGACCACCTTCCGAGATCGCGCGCGAGACGCTCAAACAGCTGGCCGCTCGCCGACTGGCCCCCACGCCAGACAACTACCTCGCGATCTACGATGAAATAGCGGGCATCCGCAGCCCGCAGCCTTTCCCCGAGGGACCGCTGAGCAGCATCCAGCGTGTACTGCCCGGCCAGACACCCGCGCAAAAACGCCTGCTGGGCCAGTTCGAACGCGCCATCATCACCAAGGACTGGACATCGCTGCAAAGCGTGATGGTGGGTTACGCCAACCTGGGTTTGCACCCGGCCACTGCCTCCAAACCCATCGAGGTGGCCGATGCGCCCACCGCACTGGGCGAACTGCCCGCCGAGTTTGCCGAAGCCCTGGCCCGCCTCATCGACAACACCCTGCCCGCCCTGGGTGACGACGATCCCCGCGTCATCGACATGGCGCAGCAGCTCATCACCTTTCTGCGCGAACCCACGCCCCTGGTGACCACCGCGCAGCTCATGCTGGGCAACTTCAGCTACCGCCTGTCGTTCGCCACCGAAGAACAAGCCTCCATCCGCGCGAGCCTGCTCGAGCTGCTGCACATGATCTTCGAGAACATCGCCGTGCTCAGCGTGGACGACCGCTGGCTGCAGGGCCAGGCCGAGGCACTGATGAGTGCCTCGACCCCACCCCTGACGCTGCGGCGGCTGGACGATGTGCAGCGCCGGCTCAAGGACGTGATCTTCAAGCAGACCGAAGCCAAGGCGCGGTCGCTGGAGGCGCAAGAGCAGATGAAGGAGATGCTGGCCACCTTCATCGAGCGGCTGGCGCGCATCACCGCATCCAGCACCAGCTACCAGGGCACCATGGAACGTTGCGCCGACCTGATCGGCAAGGCCAGCACGCTGCAGGAGATCGCCCCGGTGCTGCAGGAGGTGATGAGCGCCACCCGCGCCATGGCGCTCGACAGCCGCGTGACCCACGATGAGCTGCAGGACCTGCGCGAGCGAACCGAGGCCAAGCGCGCCGAGGTCGCCAAACTGCAGGAAGAACTGGACCGCGCCAGCGCCCAGGCCCGCCACGACCCGCTGACCGGCAGCCTCAACCGCAAGGGCCTGGACGAGGCTGTGGAACGCGAGATCGCCCGCGCCCGCCGCCTGGGCTCGTCCCTGTGCCTGGCGCTTCTGGACGTGGACAACTTCAAGACCATCAACGACCGGCTGGGCCACGCGGGGGGCGACGCTGCCCTGGTGCACCTGGCGCAGGTCACGCGCGAGGTCATGCGGCCGCAGGACTTGCTGGCACGGTACGGCGGCGAAGAGTTCGTCATCGTGCTGCCCGACACCACCGTCGAAGCCGGCGTGGCGGCCATGACCCGCTTGCAGCGCGAACTGACCACGCGCTTCTTCCTGCAAGGCACCGAGAAGGTGCTCATCACCTTCAGCGCGGGCGTGGCCCAGTTGGTCGAAAGCGAGAGCGCCACCGACGCCATCGTGCGGGCCGACCAGGCGATGTATCTGGCCAAGCGCTCTGGCAAGAACCGGGTGATGGCGGCGTGAGCAGGAACACCCCCCTGAGGCGCTGCGTGCCTTCCCCCCGCTCTCGCAGCGCTACGCGCTGCGGGCAGGAGGACGCCGCCAGCGCGGCGGGGCGGCCCTTGCGCGGCGGCCACTGGTCTGGGTTGCGTCAGTTTCTGAGCACGGCGCCCAACGCAAAGGGCAGCTGAATTGACATCCGAGCAAAGACGGCAGTTTCTGCGCAACGCAGCCCTGGCTGCTTCCGTCGCCACCCTCCCCCGCTGGGCCTGGAGCAATCCGCCCGCGCTGCAAAACAACCCCTTTGCCCTCGGCGTCGCCAGTGGAGATCCGGCGCCTGATGGCATGGTGCTCTGGACGCGGCTCCTGCTGCTCGATCCAGCGCAGATGCAAGTTGCCCACACCGTGCGTTGGGAGGTGGCGCACGACGCAGGCTTTGCCCAGATCGTGCAAAAGGGCCAGGCCTCCGCACTGCCCGCGCTGGGCCACAGCGTGCATGTGGAGCTGCAAGGCCTGCAACCCGCACGCTGGTACCACTACCGCTTCATGCTGGGCGACGCGGTGAGCGCCACGGGCCGCACACGCACCGCGCCTGCGGCGGGCGACATGCCCGGGGCGCTGCGGGTGGCATTTGCCTCGTGCCAGCGCTGGGAGCATGGGCACTACGCGGCGTGGCGCCATCTGGCCGCTGACCAGCCAGACCTGGTGCTGTTCCTGGGCGACTACATCTACGAATACGGCACACCCAAAACCACCACCGACCTGGCGCGCACCCACAGCCTGCGCCACGCCACCACGCTGGCCGACTACCGCGACCGCTACGCCCTGCACAAGAGCGACCCGGCCCTGCAGCTGGCCCACGCCACCTGCCCGTGGGCCGTGACCTGGGACGACCACGAGGTGCAAAACGACTACGCCGCCGATGCGGGCCGGGGCGAAGGCCCGGGCAGCGCCGCCTTTCTGGCCCAGCGCAGCGCGGCCTGGCAGGCGTTTTACGAGAACATGCCGCTGCGCACGACCAGCCTCCGGGGCCCCGCGTCCGCCACCGGCTGGGACACGCTGCAGATCTACCGCCGCCTGCGCTGGGGCCGGTTGGCGCACGTGCACCTGCTCGACAGCCGCCAGTACCGCAGCTGGCAGGCCTGCCGCACACCCGAGGCCAGCAGCGCACCCGCCGTGCGCCCCGCCGACTGCGCCGAGCTGGGCCAGCCACAGCGCACCCTGCTGGGCAGCACGCAAGAGCGCTGGCTGGACGCGGGCCTGGCCGCCGACACGGCCAGCGCACAGGCCACACGCTGGAGCGTGATCGCACAGCAGACGCTGTTCTCGCCGCGCCACTACCCCTCTGGCACGGTGCCCACCGACGCCTGGGACGGCTACCCCGCCGCACGCCAGCGCCTGCTGCAATCCGTAGCCCGGCACACGCCGCGCAACACGGTGCTGCTGGGCGGAGACATCCACCAGAACTACGTCTGCCGCGTGCATGCCGATGCCGCTCGCGCCGACTCGGCCGTGGTGGCCAGCGAGTTCTGCGGCACATCCATCAGTTCGCGGTCGGGCACCACGCAGGCCAAGGTGGACGCCATCGTTCGCCACAACCCGCATGTGCTGCTGGCACGCTGCGACCAGCGCGGCTACGGCCTGGCCGACATCACCCCCACGCACTGGACCACCACCTTGCGCGTGGTGGACGACCCGCTGCGCGCCGACAGCGGCGCCTCCACGCTCGCCCGATTTGTGGTCGACGACGGCCGCGCGGGGCCCCAGGCTGCCTGACGCGACCTGAGAAGGCGTGACCCCACCCGCCAGGCAGGCAAGCCGCCGGTCGCTGCGCACTGCCAGGGACCGGGAATGGCCTCTGAACAGCCGCTGACGGTCAGTAACAACTATCTTTTTGATAGCTGCTCATGCATATTGTACTAGCACTACAGCCGCAAAACACCCTTAATTGGTGCACCAACCGCACAGGCGGCCTATGGCACACCCTCGCAGGCTGCAGCAAGGCCCCTTACCATGGCCGCTTCGCTGCTTGCCACCCAGGAGACCCGCATGACACCCACCGCCCAGCCTGCCACGTCGCACCTGCGCCGCCCTTCCCATCGCACCCTGCTGGCCCCTGCGGCCCTCGCCACCATGATGACTCTGGCGGGCTGCGCCAGCGCTCCCCCCCAGTTCGCCTACACCGTGCCCGCCCAACCCGAGGGCTCGTCCGGCTACACCGAAAAGCCCGGCTGGGCCACGGAGAAGTTTGCCGTGGCCGCTGCCAACCCGCTGGCCACCGATGCGGGCTACCAGATCCTCAAGGCCGGCGGCTCGGCCGTCGACGCGGCCATTGCCGTGCAGATGGTGCTGACGCTGGTGGAGCCCCAGTCCAGCGGCATCGGCGGCGGCGCCTTCCTGCTGCACAGCAACGGCAAGCTGGTGGAGGCCTACGATGGCCGCGAAACCGCGCCCGCTGCCGCCGATGAAAAACTCTTTCTGGGTGCCGACGGCAAGCCCGTGCCGTTCTACGACGGTGTGGTGGGCGGCCGCTCGGTGGGTGTGCCCGGCACCGTTCGCATGCTGGAGATGGCGCACAAGCAGCACGGCAAGCTGCCCTGGGCCACGCTGTTCCAGCCCGCCATCACCCTGGCCGAAGGCGGCTTCAAAATTAGCGCGCGGCTCAACACCCTGGTCAAGGCCGACCCGCACCTCAAGAAGGACCCCGTGGCCGCCGCCTACTTCTACAAGGCCGATGGCGACGCACGCGATGTGGGCGTGAACTTGCGCAACCCCGAGCTGGCCGCAGTGCTGCGCAAGATTGCCGCTGAAGGCAGCAAGGCCCTGTACGAAGGCGAGATCGCCCAGGCCATCGTGGACAAGGTGCAAAAGCACCCCACCAACCCCGGCAAGCTCAGCCTGGCCGACCTGGCTGGCTACCAGCCCAAGAAGCGCGAGGCGCTGTGCCACGACTACCAGGTGGCCAGCAAGGACTACCGCATGTGCGGCTTTCCCCCCCCCAGCTCCGGAGCCATCGCCATCGGGCAGATCCTTGGCATCCTCAAGAACACCGACGCCGCCGCCAAGCCCCTGCAGGACGGCCTGCCCAGCGCGGACTGGCTGCACCTCTACACAGAGGCCGCCCGCCTGGCCTTTGCCGACCGCGCCCAGTACGTGGCCGACCCCGACTTTGTGCAGCCCCCTGCGGGCAGCTGGAGCAGCCTGCTCGCCCCCGCCTACCTGGCCGAGCGCGCCAAGCTCATCGGCACCCAGAGCATGAAGGTCGCCCAGCCCGGCAATCCCGGCGCGGTCAAGACGGGCTTTGCGCCCATGCCCGACCAGCCTGAATACGGCACCAGCCACATCAGCATCGTCGACGCCTTCGGCAACGCGGTCGCCATGACCACCACCATCGAAGACCAGTTCGGTGCGCGGCAGATGGTGAAAGGCTTCCTGCTCAACAACGAACTCACCGACTTCAGCTTTGCCCCCACCGACGCGCAAGGCCAGCCCATTGCCAATCGCGTGCAGCCCGGCAAGCGCCCGCGCTCGTCCATGGCGCCCACGCTGGTGTTCGACAAGGCCACGGGCGAGCTCTTGATGAGCGGCGGCAGCCCCGGCGGCGCGGCCATCATCCACTACACGGCCAAGACGCTGTATGGCGTCTTCAACTGGGGCCTGATGCCGCAGCAGGCCATCAACCTGCCCAACTTCGGCTCGATGAACGGACCTACGCTGCTGGAAGAAAAACGTTTCCCGCCCGCCACCGTAGAGGCCTTGCGCGCCCGGGGTGCCGAGGTGCGCGAGATGAACATGACCAGCGGCCTGCAAGCCATCACGCGCGGCCAGGCGCATGGCAAGAAGCTGTGGCTGGGCGGGGCCGACCCACGCCGCGAGGGCGTGGTGATGGGCGACTGAAAGCCTGCCCTGCGCGGCCCACCACGGGGCAGCGCACCGAGTGCGCGGCCGCCTGGGCGGGCATGGCGCGCGCCAAGGACGGACCCCGCTACAGTCTTGCCCCATGGATCTCCGAAGCCTGCGCTACTTCATCGCCGTGGTCGAGGCCGGCAGCCTCTCGCGGGCGGCGGGCAGCCTCTATATTGCGCAGCCCGCCCTCACCGCCCAGATCAAGAAGCTGGAGTCCGAGCTGGGCGCGCAGCTGCTGGAACGCTCGCACGCGGGCGTCACGCCCACACAGGCTGGCGTGCAGCTCTACCAGGACGCACGGCGGCTTTTGAGCGACGCCTCGGCCATGCGGGAGCGCATCCAGCGCCTGCCGCAGGGGCCGGAGGGATCGGTCACGATTGCCGTGCCGTTTCTGCTGTCATCGCTGCTCATGGGCCCGTTGCTGGCGCACCTGAAGGACACGCACCCGCGCATTCGGGTGTTCGTGCTCGACGACCTCAGCCTCATGGTCAGGAAAGCCATGCTGGACCGGCGTGCGGACATCGGCGTACTGGTCGACGCCGCGCAGGTGGAGGGGCTGCACTGCCGCCCCCTGGTGCGCGAGGCCATGTACTTTTGCGGGCACGATCCCGGCGGCACGGTGCGTGCGCTGCTGCGGTCAGCGCCTGACGCAGCGGCCACGGCCCAAGCGCCTGCTGCGCGCCGGGCCGGCGCGCGTGCCACGGCAGCGCGCGCCGCCAGCCCCACCATGCGCCCCACCATCGACTTTGCCGATGCGGCCGCACAGCCCCTGGTGCTGCAGTCGCGACGCTACACCATCCGCCAGCGGGTTGAAGAAGCCGCCGCCGCGCGCGGTGTGGCCCTGAACATCGCCCACGAACACGACTCCGCGCGGGTGATCCGCTCGCTGTATGCGTGCGGGGGCGGCTTCACCTTCACCCCTGCCTGCGCGCTGGGGGATGCCCCTGCCTCCAGCACCGACTGGATGGTGGCCCGCGTGGTCAACCCGGAGATGACGCGCAGCTACACCCTGGCCACCGCTGCGGACCGCGAGGTGGACGGGGTGATGCAGGTGGTGATGGACGCCCTGGAGGCCGTGGTGCGGGAGCTGGTGGCATCGGGCAGGTGGGAGGCCGCAGTGTGACCCGAGTGACCGCAGTGACCTTGCTCGAGTCCGCGCAGTACCAGGACGACGCCGCAGCCACGTTTGCCGCGGTGGCCGCCCAGGTGGCTGCAATCGTGCCGCAGGCGCGCATCGAACACATCGGCGCCTCGTCCATTCCCGGCGCAGTCTCCAAGGGTGACCTCGATATCTGCGTGCTGGTGCCGCCGCAAGACCATGCACCGGGCGTGGCAGCGCTCGAGGCCGCAGGCTGCAGCGCCAAGGCCGGCACACTGCGCGCGCCCGATCTGTGCATGCTGCTGTGGCCCGGCGCCACGATGGACGTTGCACTGCAGGTAGTGGCCTGCGGCTCGCCGTTCGAATGCTTTCTGCACTTTCGCGACGCCTTGCGCGCCGACTCCGCCCTGGTGGCAGAGTACAACCGGCTCAAGCAGCGATTCGCATCCGAGGGGATGGACCGCTACCGCGAGGAGAAGGCCCGCTTCATCACGCAGGTGCTGCGGGCGGCGGGCAAGCCCCTGGCTGCCGAGTGATCACATTCCCATAAAGGCTCTAACGATTCCGCTTCAGGAGACACCGCCATGGCATCCACAACCACTGCATCGCCCCAACCCGCCTCCACCCTCATCGATCAGCGCATCGCAGACCTGGCCGACTGGCGCGGCCCGGTGCTGGCACGCATGCGTGCGCTCATCCATGAGGCCGCCCCCGGCGTGGTGGAAGAGTGGAAGTGGATGGGAACGCCCGTATGGTCGCTGGGCGGCATCCTCTGCACCGGCGAGAGCTACAGGGCCGCAGTGAAGCTCACCTTTTTGAAGGGCGCCTCGCTGCCGGACCCGGCGCGGCTGTTCAACGCCAGCCTGGATGGCAATGCGCGGCGCGCCATCGACATCCACGAGGGCGACGTGGTGGATGCACAGGCGTTCAAGTCGCTCATCCGCGCGGCAGTGGCACTCAACGCTGCCAAGCCCGCCAGATCCGCCGCCAAAAAGCCCGCCACCCGGGCGAAGGCGGCATAACACGGTCGCAGCCGCGCACGCAGCGTGTGCGGAAGGCACGCTACGGCACAGGCATCAATTTCAGTGATGCCTGACCATCAGCAATCGGTATTTCCCTGATACCCCGTCTTCTGGAACAGTGACCCCATGCCCCGCACTCGACGGGGCCGGTGTTTCAGGAGACAGCCATTACCACCTCGCCCCCCATTTCCCCGCGCGTGGTCGCCAACGTCGGCGCCCTCGTGGCGCGCAGCGCCCGTGCCCATGCCCGCCGCATGGCGGTCAAGAGCCCCGCACGCAGCATCACTTATGCCGATCTGGAGCAGCGCACCAACCGCCTGGCCAACGCCTTGCTCGGCCTGGGCCTGCAGCGCGGTGACCGCGTGGGCATCTACCTGCCCAACTGTGTCGAGGTCGTCGAGATCGAGATCGCCTGCTACAAGGCCGGGCTGATCAAGGCGCCATTCAACGCCCGGCTCTCGCCCACCGAGGTCGGCGCCATTGCCGCCAACAGCGGTGCGGCGCTGATCGTGACCACCGCCGAGCGCGCCGAGACCATCCGCCCGCATGTGGCGCAATGCATGCCCGGCGCCATGCCCCGGCTGCTGCTGACCGACGATGCGGGCCCCGCAGGGTATGAAGCGGCACTGGCCCAGGCCAGCGACACGTTCACCCCGGTGGTCGTGTGCGAGGACGAAGTCGCCGTGCTGCACTACACCTCGGGCTCGTCCGGCGTGCTCAAGGCGGCCATGCAGACCTTCGGCAACCGCCTTGCGCAGCTACGCAAGTTCCTCACGCGTTCGGACGGGCAGCAGCCCGGCCACATTCTGGGGCTGGTGGGCCCGATCACCCACGCATCGGGCATGCAGATGGTGCCGGCGCTGTGCCAGGGGGTCACCATCCGCCTGTTCAACGGCTTCGAGCCCCCGCGCTTCATCGCCGACATGCGGGCCGACCGCGTGACCCACACCTTCATGGTGCCCACCATGATCAACATGCTGCTGACCGAGCTGGAGGGCCAGTACCGCCCCCTGCCCGACCTGCTGCGCCTGGGCTACGGCGCCGCCCCGATGGCGCCCGCGCGCATCCTGCAGGCCATGGACGTGTTCGGGCCCATCCTGCAGCAAGGCTACGGCGCGGGCGAGACGACCTCGGGCGTGTGTGGCCTGTCGGTGGAAGACCATCTGTTTGCCCGCGCGGCGCGGCCAGAGCGCCTGGCATCGTGCGGGCGCCCGTTTCTGGAATGCGATGTGCAGATCCTGGGCGACGACGGCCAGCCCGTGGCCACCGGCGAGATCGGCGAGATCGTGGTGCGTGGCGACGACATCTTTGCGGGCTACTGGCGCGCGCCCGAGCTGACGGCCGAGGTGCTCAAGGACGGCGCCTACCACACGGGCGACCTGGCCCGCATGGATGACGAGGGCTACGTCTACATCGTGGACCGCAAGAAGGACATGGTGATCAGCGGCGGCTTCAACGTGTACCCGTCGGAGGTCGAGGCCGTGCTGTACCAGCACGACGCCATTGCCGACGCCTGTGTGTTCGCTGTGCCCGATGACAAGTGGGGCGAGGCCGTGGCCGCGCACGTGGTGCTCAAGCCCGGCCGCGCGGCCGGTGCAGACACCACCGCTGCGATCGACGCGTTCTGCGCACAGCACCTGGGCGGTTTCAAACGGCCGCGGCGCATCGAGTTCGTCACCACCCTGCCCAAGAACCCCAACGGCAAGGTGATGCGCCGTGCCGTGCAGGCCCCGTACTGGGAAGGGCGGGGGCGGATGGTGAATTAGAGGGCATCCCCCTGAGCGGCTTTGCCGCTTCCCCCTTCTCTCTTGGCGCTTCGCGCTGCGGGAAGGGGGACGACGCCATCGCTGCGGGGCGGCCCTTGCTCGGCGTCCCTGGCCCGGGGCGCGCCAGTTTCCATCGGCAGCAGGTAGCAGCCAACCACAAGGAATACCGACCATGAACAACGACATCACATCCCCCCTCCCCGCGCCGCTGTTTCCCGGCATGCCTTTTGAGGGCTCGCCACAGGCGGCCGAGCTGATTGCGCGCATCAACGAGTTTCTGTATGGCGAGCTGGCCGCGCTGGCGCGCGAGCATGGCATCGACCACGAGCACGCGCCCGACAAGGCCTTGCTGCAGCAGGTGTGGAAGCGCTCGCACGCGCTGGGCTTTTACGGCATGACGCTGCCGCAGAAGATGGGCGGCCTGGGCCTGTCCACGCTGGACCATGTGCTGGTCAAGGAAGCCATCTACGCCAGCGGCTCGCCATTCGCCCCCCATGTGTTTGGCGAGCTGAGTGGCCCGCCACGCGTGGGCGCGCTGGCGCGCATGGCCACGCCGCACCAGATGCAGCAGTTCATCCTGCCGGTGGCCCGGGCCGAGATGGCCATCTGCTTCGCACTGACCGAAGCCGAGGCCGGATCGGACGCTGGCAACGTGCAGACGCGCGCCGTGCGCGATGGCGACGACTACGTCATCACGGGCGCCAAGCGCTTCATCTCGGGCTCGCCGTTTGCCGACTACGCAGTGCTGATGGCGTCCACCGCCACACACGACGACCCCGATCCGAAAAAGCGCGAGGTCACGGCTTTCTTTGTGGACCTGCATGCGCCCGGGGTGCGCGTGGAGTCGGGCTACAAGACCATGGCGGGGCAGACGAGCACGGGCAACATCGTGCTGGAGGGCACGCGCGTACCCGCCGCCAACCTGATCGGTGAGGCCGGGCGCGGCCTGGCGTTGGCGCTGGGCCGCATCAGCGTGAACCGCCTGCTGCACTGCCCGGCCATGCTGGGCCTGGCGCAGGTGGCCCTGCGCGATGCACGCGACTACGCGCAGCAGCGCCACCAGTTCGGCCGCACCATCGGGCAGTTCCAGGCCATCCAGCACATGCTGGCCGACATGGCGACCGACTGGGCCGCCGCACGCGGGCTGATGCTGGCCACGGCCCGCGCGATTGATGCAGGCGCCGAGCCACGCGCCGAGTCCTCCATGGCCAAGCTGTTCTGCTCGGAGGCTGCCTTTCGCATCGCCGACCGCGCGGTGCAGATCCACGGCGGCGAGGGCATCGTGCAGGGCCGGCGCGTGGAGTTCCTGTTCCGCATGCTGCGCATGTACCGCGTGCTCACCGGCACGAGCGAGATCCAGCGGAACACCATCGCGAAAGAACTCATGGCATCCCCCTGAGCGGCTGCGCCGCCCACAGCGCGCCATAACAACCCTCACAGAAAATGACACGGAGACAAGACATGACCAATCAACCCATCCCCCACCTGCGCCGCCGCGTACTGCTCGCTGCAAGCCTGCTACCACTGCTGGCCAGTACATCCGCAATGGCCGCCGAGCCGTGGCCCGCGCGCCCCATCAAATGGGTGGTGCCCTACCTCGCCGGCACGGGCCCGGACACCACGGCCCGCATCGTGGCCGAGGCTGTGTCGAAGGAGCTGGGCCAGCCCGTGGTCATCGAAAACAAGGGCGGCGCAGGCGGCAATCTGGGTGCGCGCCAGGCGGCCAAGGCGGCGCCCGACGGCTACACATGGGTCTACGCCGGCTCGCCCATGGCGGCCAGCATGCGCATGTACAAACAACCGGGCTACGACGTCCTCAAGGACTTTCGCCATGTGATCGGACTCACCAGTTCGGACACGGTGGTCATCGTCCACGCGCAAAGCGACATCCGCAGCCTGGCGGACCTGCTGGCGCGCCTGCGTGCGCAGCCCGGCAAGCTGGACTACGCGTCGGGCGGTGTCGGCACGCCCTCGCACCTGGGGGTAGAGATGGTGCTCAGCGTCAGCCAGGCACAGGCCACGCATGTGCCGTACAAGGGCGCGTCGGAAATCGTCAACGCGGTGCTGGGCCAGCAGGTGGCCTTTGGCGCGCCCATCACCGCCGTGGCGTACTCGAACATCGTGGCTGGCAAGCTGCGCGCACTGGCCGTGACCGGGCCCGCACGCAATCCCAAGCTGCCCAGTGTGCCCACGCTGGCCGAGGCAGGCCTGCCCGGGGTGGAGCTGACCTCGTGGGGCGGTGTCTCCGTGCCCACCGGCACGCCCGATGCCATCGTGTCCCGCGTGCGCGCCGCGTTCGAAGCCGCCCTGCGCCAACCCGCCGTGGTGACCGCGCTCGAAGAGCAAGGCGGCATGGTCAACCCGCAAGACGGCGAGACCTTCACACGGGCCTTCGGCAAGGAAATCGGCTTCACCGAGGCGATGATGAAACGCATCAGGCTGGAACCGATGTGATGGCGCGAAGGGGTGAACGCGCCCACGTGCGCGGGCCCTACCCGTCCGTACCAGGCAACGCATTACTTAAATTTTGATAGCTGCCAGCGCATATAAATTGTGCGCTTGAGGCCTTTTTCATCTTAAAAAAGGTTCCCCCCCATGCGAAACCTCCCAACGCTCGCGGCACTCGCCTTGCCACTCCTGCTGGGCCTGGCACCTGCAACCTTTGCGCAGGTGGCCGATGTCCGGCAGGACGCAACCGCCGCCACGCGTGCGCGCCAGACCGCGTCCCTGGGCACACTGGACGTGAACGCGCCCGCCAGCTTCGAGGACGCGCGCCGGGGCCTGATCGCCACGCCCAGCGGCCAGGTGTGCAACGCGCAGGGCCAGGTGGTGTGGGACTTTGATGCGCTGCAGTTTGCGCAGGGCGAGGCCCCCGCCACCGTGCACCCCAGCCTGTGGCGCCATGCGCGCCTGAACCAGACCCCCGGCCTGTACCAGGTGCGTGAGGGCATCTGGCAGCTGCGTGGCTTCGACCTGGCCAACCTCACGCTCATCCAGGGCCGCACGGGCTGGATCGTGGTGGACCCGCTCACCACGCAGGAGACGGCGGCGGCCGCCCTCGCCTTCGCGCGCCAGCACCTGGGCGCGCAACCGGTGTCGGGCCTGGTGTTCACGCACAGCCATGTGGACCACTTCGGCGGCGCATTGGGCGTGCTGACCGCGCAGGACGCCAAGGCACGCAGCGTGCCCATCGTGGCACCGGTGGGCTTCATGGAGGAGGCGACCAGCGAGAACCTGCTGCTCGGCCCCGCCATGTCGCGCCGCGCGGGCTTCATGTATGGCAGCCAGTTGCCACGCGATGCGCGCGGCGTGGTGGACAACGGCCTGGGCATGGCCGTGGCGGTCGGGCGCATCGGCATCCTGCCGCCCACCGTGCTCATCGACCAGCCCACGCAGGCGCTCGACATTGATGGCGTGCGCTTCGTGTTCCACAACGTGCCAGGCTCCGAAGCCCCGGCCGAGATGGTGTTCGAGCTGCCCGACCTGCGCGCGTTCGGTGCGGCAGAACTGGTCTCGCAGACACTGCACAACCTCTACACCCTGCGCGGCGCCAAGGTGCGCGACGCGCTGGCGTGGTCGCGCTACATCGACAGCGCCATTGCGCACGCACGCCGTGCAGATGTGGTCTTCCTGCAGCACGGCTGGCCCGTGTGGGGCCGCGAACGCATCGACACCTTCTTGACCACGCAGCGCGACACCTACCGCTACCTGCACGACCAGACGGTGCGCCTGCTCAACGCCGGGCTGACACCCGGCGAGATCGCCGAGGCCGTGCAACTGCCCTCCACGCTGGCGGCTCAGTGGGCATCGCGCGGGTACTACGGCACCGTCAAGCACAACGTGCGCGCGGTGGCGCAGTTCTACCTGGGCTGGTTCGACGCGCACCCCGCCACGCTCGACCCGCTGCCGCCCGTGGAGGCCGCGCGCCGCTACGTGGCCCTGGCAGGCGGCGCCGACGCAGCGGTGGCCGCCGCGCGCCAGGCCTTTGACGCGGGCGACTACCGCTGGGCGGCTGAATTACTGCGTCATGTGCTGCTGGCGGACAGCAACAACGCAGCGGCCAAAGACCTGATGGCGCGCAGCTTTGAGCAGATGGGCTACGCCGCTGAATCGGCGCCCTGGCGCAACTTCTACCTGACAGGCGCGCAGGAACTGCGGCATGGCACTGCACAGCGCAACGCTTCAGGCCCGCGCGCTGCAGTGGCCGACATGCTCATGCAGACCCCCATCCCGCAGTTCCTCGATGCAATGGCCGCCTCGCTCAACGGCCCGCGCGCGGACGGCGTGCGCCTGGCCGTGGCACTGCGCTTTACCGACGCCGAAGAAAACCATGGTCTGTGGATTGAGAACGCGGTGCTGCACCACCGCCCGGGCACACCACCCTGGCCCGCCGACGCCACGCTGCTGCTCACCAAACCCGCCTTCCTGCGCCTGATGAACGGCCAGGCCACACCGCAGGAGCTGGCCGCCTCTGGCGCGCTGCGCATGGAAGGCGATGCGCAGGCTCTGCGGCAGCTGATGGGCATGCTGGACCAGCCGGTGCGTGACTTTCCGATCATGACGCGGTGATTTGAATGAAACAGGCCGCTAGCGCCTATACATAATGCGCTCAATGCTCCCAAATGAGGAGCGCAACACCAGAGCCATCCCTCGATGGCTGGCTCCTCGTCAGCCCGGTGGACCTGCAACACCGTCATCGGCCAGCGGGCTCAGTGCGGTGTCGATGTTGAAGCGGTTCTTGCCTGCCTGCTTGGCCGCATACATCGCAGCATCGGCCTGGGCGAGCAGCGCATCGGCATCGGTGCCATGGCGCGGGTAGAGCGCCGCGCCCACGCTGGCCGAGATGTGGGCAACAGCGCCCTCCAGCACAAAAGGCTGCTCCATCGCAGACAGCACCTTGCCCGCCACGACCTCGCAGTGGTCTGCCCGCTCGATGGTGGCCAGCACGATGCCGAACTCGTCGCCGCCCAGGCGCGCCACGGTGTCTTCGGCGCGCACGCAGTCTTCCAGCCGCCGAGCCACCTGCTGCAGCAGCAGGTCGCCCGCTGCATGGCCCCACTGGTCGTTGACGGACTTGAACCCGTCCAGGTCCACATAGAGCACTGCGGCGTGCCGCCCGTGGCGCCGGGCCGTTTCTAGCACACGCGCCAGGCGGTCGTGGAACATCACGCGATTGGACAGGCCTGTG